>Ga0105252_10000119_pt1 | contig 63568 bp, 74 predicted proteins | sample EasRivMeERMZT100_FD_89675 | JGI IMG/M metagenome (GOLD analysis project Ga0105252, IMG submission 89675) | Soil microbial communities from meander-bound floodplain in the East River, Colorado, USA - East River MetaG ERMZT100 | ecosystem: Environmental > Terrestrial > Soil > Floodplain | place... | reverse complement strand
GCCTGGTGATCAACGCCCCGAAGCGCGAGGAGGAAGCCGAGTAACTACCGATAGTTAACCCACAAGGAGCTACACCCATGACCGAGCTGATCAGAGTAAAGCCAACCCCGCAGCAACTGAAGGAATGGGACGACACCCGTGCCGTCCTGATGTGGTACGCCCCGGCGCTCACCCACCTGTTCTACAAGCTGATGAGCAAGGATGCGGACCACATCGCCGTGTTCGTCGACGACCCCCGCGTGCCGACGGCAGCCACCGACGGCAACAGCGTCGTCATCAACGTCAACACCTTCTTCCAGCATTCGCTGATGGAGCGGTTGTTCATCCTTGCACATGAGATCCTGCACAACATCCTCAACCACATCATGCTGCTGCACAAGCTCAACCGCTCGAAGACGGTGCTGCTGAGCAACGGCAAGTCGCTGCCGTTCCATCCAGTAGCGATCCAGTGTGCCCTCGACTACGTGGTCAACGCCATCCTGGTCGATAGCAAGATCGGCAAGCTGCCGGCTGAAGCATTGTACGATCTGAGGATCGCCACGGCGATGGATAGCGTGCTCGACGTCTACGCCAAGCTGTTCCGCGACACTGGTGGCAGAGGGAAGAAGCCGGGCGATCTGCCCGGTCAACTCGGTGGTAGTGGTCAACCTCCGCCCCCCGGGGAAAACGAGGAAGAGGAGGAAGGGGAGGAAGATAACCCGGGTGGTGCGCCGGGTGGATTTGACGTGCACCTGCAGCCCGGCACCGTCGACGAGATCGATCCCAATCAGGCCGAGAGCGAGCATAACCAAGCCGAGTGGGACGTCCACATCAAGGCGGCGATCGAGATGGCCAAGTCGCAGGGCAAGATGCCTGCCGGTCTGCTGCGGCTGTTCGAGGAAGTGATCGAGGACAAGGTCGATTGGACCGATGTCGTCCAGTCATGGTTCGCCCGCAAGATCGGGGGTGGATCGTGGAACTGGCGTAAAGCCGACCGCAAGCTGATCGTGCGGGATATCTGGGCACCGAGCCGGGCTGGGTTCGGCTGTGACCTGATCGCCATCGGGGTCGATACCTCGGGGTCGATCGGTCATAAAGAGATGTCGTTGTGGTTCGGATGCTTGAGCAATATCCTTGCCCAGCTCAAGCCCAAGCGCATCATCGTCATCTGGTGCGACGCTGAAGTGGGTCAGGTCGACGAGATCGAGGATGCCATGGATCTCGAGACGATCCGACGCAAGGGAGCGCCGGGTGGTGGCGGTACCGACTTTAGGCCGGTGTTCGACTATATCGAGGACAACCGGCTGGGGCCGGAAGCGTTGGTTTTTCTGACCGATGGGTATGGCGAATTCCCCGTGCGGGCACCGGGCTATCCCACGTTCTGGGGGACGATCGGGCTGCAGCCGGAGGCGTATCCGTTCGGCGAGGTGGTCGTCGTGCCGCACGACTAACTATCAAAAGTTAAAGGGATCGCGGTGAGGAAACCGCGATCCCTTCGTTGAGCTCCCACCCACTAGGAGAGGACCGGGATCAATCGGCCCTGTCAACTATCTAATGCCCTACGATTACAATGTCAAGCACCCACCCAACCATAGGAGAATACAGTGGATCTCATCATCCTCGACTTTGAAACTTACTACAGCAAGGACTATACCCTGCGTAAGATGACACCTATCGAGTATATCCTCGACCCACGCTTTGAAGCGCTCGGCGTTGCCGTCAAGCATGGCTTGACGGATAAGTCGCAATGGATCGATGGTCCGGATATACCTGACCTGATCAAGGAACTAAGCATAGGATCGGAGAAAGCCGTCGTCACCTACAATGCCCTGTTCGACGCTGCCATCCTTGCATGGCGCTACAGCTGGGTGCCGCACAAGCTGATCGATGCGATGGGCATGGTGCGGGCAATGCTCAGCTACAAGCTCAAATCCGTATCGCTCGACGCTGTCAGCAAGCACCTCGGCTTGGGTGCCAAAGGCACGACGCTGACCAAGATGGTCGGCGTGCATTACGCCGAAATCATCCGTAATCCGTCGCTGCATCGCGAGCTGGCTAGTTACTGCTGCGACGACAATGAGAAATGTGCTTCGATCTTCAAGCGCCTGATCCGCGATTTCCCGGCACGCGAGCTGGATGTCATGGATCTGGTACTCAAAGCGACCGTGCTGCCGCAGTTCAGGCTGGACCGCGAGCTGCTCATTGATCACCTCGCCCATGTGCTCAAGCAAAAGGAAGAGATGCTGGCGTTGACCTCCGTGGTCGACGCCGGCGAACTGCGTTCAAACGACAAGTTCGCCTCGCTGCTGCAGGAACTGGGGGTCGATCCGCCTCGCAAGCAATCGCTCACCACCGGCAACAAAACCTGGGCTTTTGCCAAAACCGATAGCGGCTTCATCGATCTGGCGGAGCATGAGGATCCCCGCGTGCAGGCGCTGGTGGCTGCTCGCTTGGGACATAAAACCACGCTGGAGGAAACCCGGACCCAACGGTTGATAACTATCAGTAGTTTGTCGTGGCCGGTGGGGGAGCGCTGGATGCCCATCCCGTTGCGGTTCTCCGGTGCCCACACCCATCGCCTGAGTGGGGACATGAGGCTCAACATGCAGAACTTGCCACGCAAATCCCCGCTGCGTAGCGCGCTGCAAGCCCCCAAGGGATACCTGCTGGTCAGCATCGACATGAGCCAGATCGAAGCCCGTATCGTGGCGTGGATCTGCGAGCAGCTCGACCTGCTGGAGGCGTTTGCGCTGGGTGAGGATGTCTACTCGCAGTTCGCTGCGGACGTGTTCGACGTTCAGGTCAGCAAGAAGGTCAACCCGGATTACCGCTTCATCGGCAAGACGGCGATCCTCGGGTTGGGCTACGGCATGTCCCACAACAAGTTCGTCATCAGCGTCAAGTCGGGTTCGAAGAACCAGCTTGGCCGGGCGATCGAGCTCACGCCGGAAGTCGCCAAGAAGGTGGTCGACAAGTACCGCTACAAGTACTCCGATATCCAGAAGGGATGGGCGGCGCTGCAGTCCACTGGCATCCCGACACTGGCTCGGGGTGGCACGTGGATGTTCGGCCCGTGCAAGTTCGACAAGCACGAGATCCTGCTGCCGAACGGGTTCAAGCTGTTCTACGACGATCTGGAGCAGATCAATACCGCACCGAATGCTTCCGGGTATAACCAGATGCAGTGGCGCTTCGCCTATGCCGGACGCTTTAAGTTTCTCTACGGTGCCAAAACCCTGGAGAACATCACGCAGGCGCTGGCCCAGATCATCATCAAGGATCTGGCGTTGCGCGCATTCGGAGCTGGGTTGCGCTTCGCCCATCAGGTCCACGATGAGCTCATCTTCGTGGTCAAGGAGAAGCACGCCGATCAGGTTAAACGTATCCTGCTCGAGATGGCAGCGATGCGTCCGAACTGGGCACCGGAACTGCCGCTCGCATCCGAAGTGAAGATTGGACCGAGCTATGGCGAGATGGTGGGGTAACTATCCGTAGTTAACCACCCCCTTGACAAGCATGTAATCTTTTGGTAAGGTGTCCAAATGAGCGAACACAACTATGAACGTGAGAACATCATCCTCAAAGCCAGGGTGCGTCAGCTGCAAAAGGCGCTGATGCAGGACGATCGTCACCTGCAGCATGTGTTCACGCTGCCCCCGAGGTTAGCTGATTTTCTCGGATTGCTGGTTGCGAAAGAGTTCGTGTCGCGCGACCTTCTGCAGTATGAAATGAACATCGTTGCAGATGCGCAGGTCGCCGTCTGGCGCCTGCGTAAGCTGCTCACTCCGCAGGGTATCATCGTTCGTACCCGACGGGGGCTCGGTTGGTATCTCGACGATGATACCAAGAAGCGCGTTGCCGAGATGATGGCACGCCAACCCATAGGAGCGGTCAATGGCGAAGAAAAAGGACAAGAACAAGACAGCGGAAGCCAAGTCAGCTACCCCGGTGAAGCCGAAGGAGAAGGAGAAGGAGACGACAGCTTCGACGACGGATACTACGACGACGCCGGCGGAGCCGACGCCGGAGGAGGTAGCGGCGCAGGCGAAGGAGAAGGCGAAGTTCCAGAAGGACAAGGCAGCGGCGCAGGCGACGGCGAAGAAAGCGAAGAAGCAGACGCAGTCGGTTGAGTCTGCCCGGCAGTATCTACGTCAGGCGTCGACGCGCCCGGTGACGGGTATGGCCGGTCCCGGTTCCGATACGCGCGCCGCACTGCAGAAGGTCGCCCAGGCGAGGCAGCAGGGGATCATCGAGGCGCAGCGTGTAAGGGCCGCACAGGCGGCGCAGCGCCTCACCCGCACTCAGATGACCCCGGAGGAGAAAGCCGCCAACCGGGGGCTCCTGCAGGGCACTACGACATCCCTGGCAAAAACCAACAAGGCGCGGCTGGCGGCGGGACGGACGGCGCTCGCGCCGGGTAAGTACAAGAAGCGGCAGACCTTGGCAGGCGCGGCAGCGGGCTCCATTGCCGCCAGAAATGCAGCGGCAACGTCAACGCCAACGCCGACCGGACCGATAGCGGCACCGGGAACGGGGATCATGCCGGATACGGCTGATGTCAATGTCGAGGTGGGCGGCGACGACGAGTATGTATGAGCTGCAGGGGGCGCTTCGCGCCCTCTGTTAACTATTGGGAGTTAGCATGGTCGCGGTTACCACGCGCCATAGCCCCAAGGCGTTTGCCTGGAGCTATAGCAAGCTGAAAAATTATGAAGTTTGCCCTCGCCGGCACCTGCAGATCGATATCTTGAAGAAGTACAAGGAAGATAGCGAGCAGTTGTCGTGGGGTGCCGCCGTCCACACGGCAGCGGCCAAGCGTCTCGCTAACGGTACGCCGCTGCCGAAAGAGCTCCACGACATGCTCGAGCCGTGGTGCGCTAAGATCGAGGAAGGCGGCGGGAAGATCTATGTCGAGCAGAAGCTGGCACTGAAGGAGGACAAGAGTCCGTGCGGCTACTTCGATAACGGCGTCTGGTTCCGCTCGGTGGCGGATGTCATCCAGATCGACGGTAATGTTGCCGGAACCTACGACTGGAAAACCGGCAAGATACTTGAGGACAGCGTCCAGCTGGCGCTGGTCGCCGAGTGTGTTTTCTCGCATCATCCGGACGTACAGGCCGTACGTTCCGAGTTCATCTGGCTGAAGGAGGACGCGACCACATCAGAGATATTCAAACGCAGGGACATGCCGAAGTTCTGGAGGCAGCTCGCACCCAGGATCGAGGCACTGAGACGCGCCTACGATACCCAGACTTTTCCACCCACCCACAACAAGCTATGCAGGCAATGGTGTCCAGTCACAACGTGTGAGTTTCACGGTGTAAGCACATGGGATTAAGCTAAATGATACCTAAACCCACTCACAAGGAACGCATGTCGGTCGGGATCAAGCCGATGATCAGCCGGATGCGAAGGATCACGCCGAACTGCGGCTATGCCGAGGTCGAAGTGATCGAACACGTCGGCAGCTGGCACAAGCCCGGCGACGTCATCCTGATCAGTATGGATGAGTATAATCGAGGACGAACGATACCCACAGAGGAGAAACCCGATGGCAACGACGCCGGAAGGAAAAGTAAAAGCAAAAGTTAAGAAGCTGCTCGGTACCTACGACAAACTTTACCACTTCATGCCGGTGCCGATGCAGTATCAGGCCAGTTCGCTGGATTATTTCGTGTGCTACTGCGGTCGATTTATCGCCATCGAAACCAAACGTGAGGGCGAGGATCTGACCAACATGCAGAAGCTGATCCGGCGGCGGATCGAGGAAGCCGGCGGTACGGTGTTCCGCGTCAGCAATGACGAGGAGCTGTTCGCGCTGAAAACGTTCCTCGATAACCTGTACTGAGCTTGCGGGCGTCTGCCAAGGTGGCGCCCGTGTAGAACCCCCTCCGCCAATGCCGCCGCATCCTGGTGGAGGGGGTGCTAACTATCAAAAGTGAAGGAGAAACAAATGGATCATAAGCCCATACTCTGCCTGGATTTCGACGGCGTGTGCTCGATGTACACGTCCGGCTGGGTCAACGCGTGGACGATCCCCGACGAACCAGTGCCGGGACTGTTCGAGTTTCTCGAGGAAGCGTTCAAGCACTTCCGTGTCTGCATCTACTCCAGCCGCAGCGAGTTCGCAGCTGGGCGTGATGCGATGCATGCGTGGTTCAAAGCCAACGCCATCGAGTACTTCATGTACCAGAAGGAGACAGAAGGAGCGCCGCGCGAGGCAGCGTTGAAGTTCGTCAACAAGCTGGAGTTTCCCGTCAGCAAGCCGTCAGCGTTCGTCACTCTCGACGATCGCGCGGTGACGTTCAAAGGCACGTGGCCGGAGGTCACCACCCTGCGCGGGTTCGTGACGTGGAACGACCACCTGATCAAGAGAGCTCCACGCAACACGGTGGTCAGCAATGGATGAGATCGACTCTTTTCCGACGGCAACGCTGCGCTTCGTCAAACACGACGGGCGCTACGTCCTGCAGCAGCAATGGGAAGTCACCGTGCAGAGACCCGGCGGGCGTTTTATCACCCAGTATGAGTGGCGCGACGTACCGGTGGAGGGGGTGCTAACTATCAAAAGTGAAGGAGAAACCGATGACCGACATTGAGGCATTGGTCGCCGAACGTACGACCAGACACGGCGATTTTAACGATCAGGCTCGCATCGCTCAGGCGCTGAAACGGGCTGTGCAATGCGAGCCAACCTGGGAAATGCTTCGCGATACCCATCGCGAAGCGATCGACATGATCCTGCACAAGGTAGCGCGCATCGTTGCCGGTGATCCGAACTTTCACGATCACTGGGACGATATCGGTGGGTACGCCAAGATCACAAGGGATCGGATCCAATGAGAGCGCTGGTTAGTACTGAACACAAGCTGATCGGGGCGCCGCTGGCTGTCCTACAGCTGCATTGGCCGAAGGCGATGGAGATGGAGGTCAACGGCCAGCCATTCGGCTTCGTGAAGCATAATCTGGCCAACACCTACGTGATGCGGGCCCTCGACTACGACGTGCCGTCGCCGATCCTGACCCAGTACGACTGGCCGGGCGTGCTCAAGCCGTTCGATGTGCAGAAGAAAACCTGCGCCCACCTGACGCTCAATCCCCGGAGCTACGTGCTGAACGAACTGGGAACTGGGAAAACTCGAGCGATCCTGTGGGCATGGGATTATATGCGGAGCATCGGCGCAGCCAAGCTGCTGGTGGTCGCGCCGCTGTCCACGCTGAACTTCGTGTGGGCGCGGGAGATCCTGTCGACGTTGCCGCACCGTAAGTACTCCGTCCTATACGGCACGCGTGAGCAGCGGCTGCAGCGGCTGGATAGCGACGCGGAGATCTTCATCATCAACCACGATGGGTTCCGCACCATCCATGACGAGATCAAGCTCCGTGTAGATATCGGCGTGCTGGTGCTCGACGAGCTTGCTGTCTATCGCAATGGTCAGGCATCGCGCACCAAGCTGATGCGGGCTTACGCCAAAACCGTGCAGATCGTGTGGGGGATGACCGGCAGCCCAATCCCCAACAGCCCGACCGACGCATGGGCGCAGGCTAGCATCGTCACCCCCAACCGGGTGCCGAAGTACTTCGGGCGGTTCCGCGACGATCTAATGCTCAAGGTCAACCAGTTCAAATGGGTGCCGAAGCACGACGCGGTAGCCAAGGCGTTCGACGCGCTTCAGCCTGCAGTCAGGTACACATTGGACGACGTAGTTGAGCTGCCGGAAACCATCAGCCGGTTCGTCGACATCGAGCAGGGACCGACCCAAACCAAGGTCTACAAGCAGATGCTCGAGCAGTGTTACGCATTGGTGCAGTCGCAGGAGATCACCGCCGCAAATGCCGGTGCAGCGATGATGAAACTCCTACAAGTTTCCTGTGGCTGGGTGTACGATCGCGAACGAAACGTCGTCGAGCTCGATAATGACCTGCGGGTTGCAGCGATGGTCGACGAGGTTTTAGCCAGCAAGCGCAAGGTCCTGGTGTTCGTGCCGTTCAAGCACGCCCTTGCCGGGATTGCCAAGGCGCTGACCAAGGAGGGGATCGACCACACCACCATGTCCGGAAGTACGCCCGCTGGTGAGCGAGCGCAAACATTCAACTTGTTTCAGAACAGCGATAAGTACCATGTGCTTGCAGCCCACCCGCAGTGTCTGGCGCATGGTGTAACTCTTACTACTGCAAGTACTATCATCTGGTTCAGTCCTACAATGTCTCTAGAGATCTATGAGCAAGCTAACGCGCGCATTCGGCGCGTTGGTCAGAAGAGCAAACAACTTATTCTTCACTTGCAGTCAACGCAAGTTGAGCGTAAAATGTATGCCCTTCTTCAGAGGAAGCAGAACGTGCAGGACCAGCTGATGGAGCTGTTCGAGCTCGACACCGTGTAAGGAGGAGCCAAGCAAGCACTCTGACTATCGATAGTTAACCACCCACGAGGATTATCAACATGCCCATACCTAATTTCGATATGCGGGTGGCGCAGTACGTCCAGCTGCGCGCCCTGATCAAGCAGGAAGATGACGCCCACAAGGAGAAGATGAAGGAGAAGCGTGAGACGCTGGACGCGCTCAACAACCTCCTGCTCCAGCATCTGGAGCAGATCAAAGCGGACAATGTCCGCACCAAGGCGGGGACGGTCTATCGCACCGCCAAACGGTCAGCCTCCACGGCTGACTTCAAGGCGTTCTGGGATTTCGTGGTTCGCCACGAGATGTGGGATCTGGTCGATCGCAAGCCCAACGTCACTGCCGTCTCGGAATACCTCGAAGAAAACAAAGTGCTCCCACCTGGGGTCAACCTTAACTCGACCTATGTGGTCGGGGTTCGCAAGGCATAGGAGAACAAAATGGCTAACGAGATGATTTCGAAGGACTTTTCCAAGTACAAAATGGCTGACGTGTTCACCAAGCTGCCGGTCGAGAACGACCTCAGCGGGGGCATCACGGGCGGCTTCGCCGTGGTCGGCTACAAGGGAAAAACCTGGAGCTACAGGTACCGGGGCGAGGAGCAGGTGCTGATGCGGGAGGACGGCGATGGGCCGCGCTCGAGCTTCGACGCGGTGATCGTCGCCTCTGCCAAAGTGCTCAGCAAGGTCTGGTATGAGCAGGGTTATGTCGAAGGCAACACGTCGCCCCCCGACTGCTGGTCGGGTAACGGCGTGACGCCCAGCCCGAACTCGCCCAAGCGTCAGTCGGAGACGTGCGCCACCTGCCAGCGTAACATCTGGGGTGGCAGGATCACCGAGAACAACAAGCGTGCGAAGGAGTGCACCGACAGCAAGCGCATGGCCGTAGTGCCGCTCGACGACGTTGCCAACGAGGATATGGGCGGACCCATGCTGCTGCGCGTGCCGGCTGCGTCACTGGCCGACCTGTCGAGCTACGGTAACGAGCTGGCTAAGCTCGGATACCACTACTACGCCGTGGCTACCAAGATCCAGTTCGATCCGCAGGAGGCATATCCCAAGTTCCGGTTCATGGCGATCCGGCCGCTGACCAAGGAGGAAGGCGAGATCGTCATCGAGATGCGGGATAACCAGATGGTCGAACGGATCCTCGATGAAGTGGGAGAGACGGTGATCGACGCCGACGGTGGGACCCAGCGCCCGGCGGCGGTCGCAGCGCTGCCGCCGGCAACGCCCAAGGTGATCAACGCCGCTCCCCCGCCCAAGAGCAAGGTGAGCCCGCGCAAGGCAGCGGTCGCCCGTGCAGAGGAGCCGGAGGAGATCGAGGATGCTCAGGTGGTGGAGGAAGCTGCTGCAACGGTGGAAACTGCAAACACCGAAACGGCGGCAGCTGAGGAAGACGAGGGCGATGAGGCGTTCGACGCGGCGCTCGACGCCAAGCTCTCCGCGTTTCTAGGAGGGAAGAACTAATAAAAATGGCAGGGGGGCTGCAACCCCCCTGCCCCTGCAGCCTCTCACCCACGAGCATGGCCGATGGCACGTCTGATGAAGGACTACAGCACGGCCAAGCAGTACCTCGCCAAGGTGCTGCCCTGGCCGCAAGACGGCGATCCACCTGCGTGGATCGGGATCACCTACAAAAGCAAAGGAGAAGGCGACAAGTTTTTCTGGAGTACCCGTGGCGTAAAGTCGGTGACGGAAGCGATCAGCACGATCAACTGGGCGCTAGGCCGGCCGAGCATGAAGGACGTCTACGTTTGCATGGGTTCCCTCCGTACTGCTGAGGAGATCACATCGAAGAAGGGGTACAAGTACACCAAGGCGATCCGTGAACAGGGGCAGGTCGTCGGGATCAAATCGCTTTACATGGACCTCGACGCCAAGGGGGAGCCCGACAGCTATGACACCATCGAGGATGCCGTAACCGCACTGTTCAATTTCCTCAAGGCGATCAAGTTCCCTGCACCGTCAGTCGTGGTGCGGACCGGAGGTGGGGTCCACGTCTACTGGACGCTCGACCGCATCCTCACTCCAGAGGAATGGCTTCCAAATGCCCACGCTCTCGTCAACGCAGCGACGCATCATGGCCTGAAATTCGATGTAGGTTGCAGCACTGATCACGCCCGCATCCTCCGCATACCCCAGACCCTCAATCACAAATTCAGCCCGACCAAAGAGGTCGAGCTGGTCGTCGTCGAAGACGGCGACTACTCGGTTTCGCGGATTGAGCATGCATTAGCTCCATACAAGGTAGCAGGTAAGGCACTAACTAGCAATAGTAAGCAGCTTAATCCTAACGGACCATCATTACAAGCGAATGACCTGTCGGCGGGGATCGACGAGTACAAGCTGCCAAAGCCGTTCCTCAAGGAGTTGGCCAGGGCGTGCCCTTTCGTTCGCGATGCCTGCGCCACGGGTGGCAACGGCTATAGCGAACCGTTGTGGTACGAGAGTGTCCAGCTGGCGATGTGGACACAGGAAGGCGAAGCTGCGGCTCAGGTGATGAGTCAGGGCGACGTCCGCTGGAGCGAGAAGGATACCAGCGACAAGTACGATCTGGCGGTGGAGGCACAAGCCGCCAAGGGGCTGGGCTGGCCACAATGCAAGACGATCGCCAACAATGGCTCGAAACCCTGCAAAACCTGTCCGCACCTGCAAGCGGGCAAGTCGCCGCTCAACTTCATCGCCCGTGTGCCGGCGCCCCATGTCAACGGGGTGGCCTACGTCTCGGGGCTGAAAGGCAATATCGACCTGCCAACTGGCTACATTCGCGACACCTACGGGTTCGTCAGTGCAACGTCGCTGGATGAGGCTGGACAGACGATCTACACGCGCGTCCTCGACTACGTTCTGGTCAATCCCTTTCTCAGCGTCGATCCAGTGAAAGGGGAAATGCTCAACTTCACCACCTCGGTTCGGGTCGGACTAAGCAAGCCGGTGCAGATCAGTGCCGGAATAACGGCAGGACAGGACATGCGGCGCGAGCTGCAGACGGTCGGCCTGATGATGCAATCGAACGAGGTCAAAAAGGTAGGAGAGTTCTTCGTGGCATGGACAAAGAGACTACAGACGATCAAAGAGGCATCAACCGGCACTGATCCATTCGGTTGGTCGCCGGAGGGGTTCGCTTACGGTGGCACTCTCTACACACCGGGCGGTAACCGCAACGCGCCCCCGACTGACCATGCATTAGGTCTGCAGTATAACCCTGTAGGAGATCTAAAAGTATGGTATGATGCTGCCCAGATGGTGACCAGCCAGAAGCGACCGGCGCTCGACGCCATCCTGGCGTCGTCGTTTGCCGCACCGTTGGTTCGCTGCACCGGGCAACCGGGACTGCTGATGAGCCTGTACTCGATGGAAAGCGGTATCGGCAAAACCACGGCGATGAAGGTGGCTCAGGCGGTGTGGGGTGACCCGGTCCGCGCCATGCAGGGGCTCAACGATACCCAGAATTCGGTGGTCAACAAACTCGGCAAGCTCCGCTCGCTGCCGATGTTCTGGGACGAGTTGAAAACCGAGGAGGATACTCGCCGGATGGTGCTGCTGTTCTTCCAGATCACGCAGGGGCGGGAAAAGCACCGGCTGCGGCCCAACGCCGAACAGCGTGAAGCCGGATCATGGGAGACGCTGCTGGTCACGGCGTCGAACGAGAGCATGCTCGACTACGTGGTCAACCAGACCAAGATGACCACGGCTGGCATCTACCGCATGTTCGAGTTCACCGTCGAGCGCGGTACCAAAGGGCGGATCCCGATCTCGGAAGCCGCTCGCATGATCGCATCGCTGGGTGCGAACTACGGCAATGCCGGGCAGATCTACGCCCAGTTTCTCGGCAGCAATTACCAGCGGATCGACCGCGAGGTTGCCGATGAGATGATCAAGGTCGGCAATGAAGTGAACGTTGCAGAGGACGAGCGGTTCTGGGCGGCACTGGTCGCCGTCATCGTACAGGGTGCGATCTACTCCAATGAGCTCGGCCTGACCACGATCGACGTTGATGAACTGCGCTCGTTCATGATCGACCAGTTCTACGGTATGCGGGCGATCCGGGACAGCCAGTCGGTCGACATGGCCAAGAGCATCAACGTCGCCGACATGCTGGCCCAGTTCCTCCGCGACATGCGGGCGAAGAACACACTGGTCACCGATACCATGTGGCGGGGACGGGGCAAGCCGAAGCAGGGCACGATCAAGACACTCGGCGAACCCAAGGACGCGCTGATCGTGCAGGTGGCCACCAAGGACCGCTGGCTACGGATCAGCCTCTCTGGCCTCATGGATTGGCTCGAGAAACGGCACGCGCCGAGGCATGTCTTCGTCGAGGCATTGAAGCAGCAGTTCGGCGCGATACGGACCAACGCCACGCTCGGTGCGGGGACGTTCTATGCCGGGGCCAGCAGTTTCGTCGTCGATATCGACCTGACCCAGTCGGTAGCAAAAACCTACCTGCAGGATCTGACATGAGACCGGAAGTAGGAGACCCGGTGAGCTTCAATGGTAAAACCGGCGTGATCGTATCGCTGACCGACCATGAGGGGTTGGTCGACGATGTCGATGATGCTGCTGCCGTCGTGATAGCATGGGAGGACGGAACTTTCTCCGCCATTCTGATAAGTGACCTGGAGTATACGCGGCTGCAGTAACTATCGATAGTAACCACCCACAGGAGGATGAGGAAATGCTGAAACCTTTCTTGCTAAGTAGCACTGCCATGCAGATCCCCGGCGACGAGGAGCTGGTTGAAGTTGTGTATGTACCACCTATGCATGATAAATACAAAGTAGGTAACTTACCACCCACACCCACAAAGGAGACTGAAATGGAAGCCCATGTCCCGAGCCGTAAGGTACTCACCGCGCAGCAGTTTGTAGCAGTCTACGATAAACTGAGGGAAGTGTTCGTCAAGGAGCCAGAGCTCGATCCCGAGGACGGCCGGCAGTACGGGAGCTACATTCCCGGCTGGGGCGTGCAGCGGGTTGCCGATACGATCGGTGGCGGTGTCACCGTCTACAACGTCCATCGCCTGCAGGTGCAGCTGATGGGCTATCTCCGCACGCACAAGGAGCGTGCCGCCAACCGTGTCACCAACAATGCGACAACCAAGTCCCGGGTCGAGATGCTCGAGGCCAAGCTCACTGCCGTCGAAGCCAACCTGCGTAAAGTGATGTCGGCTCTCGGCATCGAGTGGGAGTAGGAGCGATGGATGAGGATGACAGAGACGACCCGACGACGCTTAGAGTGGTTGGTATGTTTGTCGCTGTATGCCTGGCTCTTCTGGTTGTTGTTCTGCTCTGGGCCTCTCGTGCCCGAGCGGAAGAGCTCCGTTCCATCGACGACGCCAGCCTCGCCTACTGCGCAATTTACAGCCGTGAGGCGGTACGCATCGATCTGATGCATACAATTCCGGTCCGGGCAAATGAGGTCAGCGACAAGTACATCACCGACCTTGCAGTGCAGGTGTTCAAGCAGTGCGTGAGCATCCTGCCGACGTTGCTCCCACTGCCGGAGGCGCATCGGAACCTCGATAGCTGGGTGAATGACATGCGCTACCTGATCGTCCAGCGCGACGGGGTGGTGGCTGTAGCGGGCACAGAGCCCGCTACACTGGGCAACGAGGAGTGGGCGGCACAATGTGCCGCTGAGTACCGTACGTGGAACCCTGACGACGGCACCGTGGTCAGGAACGGGTCGCCAGAGCGGGTGCGTTGCCCGTGCGGTGGGGAGGTGCAATGTGAGCGCTAAACGCCGCGACTTAGCTTGTGCTGTTTGCGGCAAGTACGCCGGGAAATGGCAGCAGTTCTGGAACCAGGATGCTGGCTGGGGTCTATGTGGGCGCTGCGCCGGATCGTTGCCGTTATCTGACGCTGAAATACAGGACACCTATGGCAAGGAAGGTGTCAATTGGGGTCGTCAACTGGAGACGTTCAAATGAGCGAAACTTTTAAGCAATGTTCCCAAGAGCAGGATGAGTTACGTGCTCGCATCGAGCGTGTCGAAGCGGCGTTGCGTGAGATTGCGGCGATGGCTCACAATAAGGACATTGGGCGATACGCACTACAGGTCGGCATAGAGGCCGCTGTCGACGCCGCCCTTACCCACAAAGGAGAATGAAATGAGCACACCCACACAGGTGCAGGTACAGCTACTCGGCAACGGAACCGCGATCCTGGTTTCGGTGTCTAAAACCCCGGACATGAATGTGAACTTCGTGCTGAGCGACGAGGAGTTCCTCAAGCTGGTCAGCGAGCTGGTAGTTCAGTCCGGCAAGTTCCCCGAGAGCGAGCTCAACCGGATACGGGTGCACAGTCCGGATGTTGTAGGGACGGCGTAGCTTATTTATCCCCGCCGTCTCTCCACCCTCTGTTCTTTGAACGGTGAAGCGGCTTCAGGTTGGACCTGACGGTCTTGCCACCATCCCGGTGGCCTTTAATGTGGGCGGCATCCCTTTTGTCGCCCACTTTGAGCCCGAGCATCTTCCTTGCTTTATTGTCCTCATCGCGGATCTTGATCCGCTCCGGGCGAGCGTCGTAGCCCCGGTTCATGCGCTTGATCTGCCCCGGTGTACGGTGGCTGGATTTGTCGCGCTTCTCCCCCTTCTCAGCCATCAGGTCATCCCCCATTTCCGGCCTTTGAACTTGCGATAGTTCTTGTCCGGGTATCGCCCTGGCATCGCCCCACCTGTCGGCGGCGGCAATTCCTGGAACTCGATCCCCTTCTTGCGCGCCTTATGTTCCAGTCCTTTAGCGCGATGTATCATCCATAACTCGTCATCAGCATCTGCCGGTATTGCCTTGTAGTCCCCCGTCGCGTCCTGCAGTTTCTTGATATGCTTGATCAGCATCTGGCGGTTATACCGCAAGTTGCTCGGGTCATCACCCCAGACCTTCTGTTTTGAAGATGCCGTTTCCGTGAATGTCGGCGTTCGATCCGGCGTATCGCGTGCCATCACTTAGGGTATCCCGTCTGACCGACATACCGCATCGGCGGCTTCGGTTTCGGTTGTGGTATCGGTGGCGTCGTGTACCGCACCGGGCCGATGTGCGGACGGGCCTCCATATTTTTGACCAGATCGGAAAGCGTCGCGCTCGGATCGCCGTTCTTCCGCCACCCCTCCTGCCGTTCCTTGAACGTCACCATCACCGGTTTCCCCGTCTCGGGTTGAGTTTCGGCAGCGGTACGTTGGCTTTCTTCTTGGCGTTCGGCGTGCCGCCGGGAGGCACCTCCCTGCCCGGGCCCGCGAGGCCGATCCCGCCGCCAAACCCAGCGCTAAATCCAACCTTGCCGATCTGCCCGCCGAACTTACCAGGGCTACCACCCAAACTCATGCCTGACGGCTTCTTGCCCTTACCCCTCTTCTTGTCGGCCATCGTTCGCTCCTAACTATCAATAGTTACTTGTCGGCGTTGAGGCAGATGAGATTTGCCGCCCGGTACAGCAGTCCAATGGTGGTGATGACGTCAGGCGATGCCCCTTCCCAGCCGGTGTCAACCGCGCCGTCCTTCACCGGTCCACGCCAGCAGATGACCATCGCATCAGCTGCAATCTTGCCAGCGTCGAGATCGCGCAGCACCGAGATCAGCGCGTCGCGCGGCGTGGCGAGCGCAGCGTCGTTCGCCTTGTGCGCTCGCACTTCGCTGATCGACTGCGGGTGGTTGGCGAATGTATCAGTCACTTCTTCCCCTTGTGCTTCCCGGTGACGGGCTTCTCACTTTTCTTCCGCGTCGCGTTGAAGATCCGCGCCGCTTTCCCCTTCGGGTCGCGATCCCCCTGCTTCGCGAATTTGTCGCGCAGCTTCTCGTAGCGCTTAGGCATCAGTTGATCCTAAGATTGCCGAGCTGCCCGGTGAGTAGCAGCACTATGAGGACAATGACGATCAGGCCGAGAACGCCACCGATGCCCCAGCCATACTGCGGGTACGTTCGATAGCCAAAAAACCCGGCAAGCAGCAGCACAAGCAGGACAATGATCAATAGTGTGACGACAGACATGGCTATCTCCCAATTATCGGTTGCAGGATGAATATGACTGCAAACGCCCAGCCGATCCACACCAATGGGTTCGTCCAGCCCTGGTAGAGGATCGCCATTACGAGGCTGACGATCAGGAACGCTATTGCAACTGCAAGCGCTACGGTCATGTCATTCCTCCTTGGGAACTTCCTCCTTGGGAACTTCCTCCTTGGGAACTTCCTCCTCGGGTGGCGGCTCCGGCTTAGGCGGCTCGGGCGGCCACGGCTCTTCGATGATGCGCAGGGTCGGCGTCGACACGGTGCTGCCGCCAACTGCCCCCCGGAACTTCTCCTGATCCTTCTCGAAGTGCTCGCGTGTCATGTGAACTCCTTGACGATTGAGCGCCACAGGTCGTTGACCTCGCTTTTGTCGAGGCCGGGGCTCCACGGCAGCTTGTTGATGTCCCACTTGCCGCTCTGCGGCACGCCCATGGTGCTCTGCCACTCACCGTGGGAAAGCATCTGCGTGCGATCGACCGCAATGCCGTAATGCCGTCCTAGCTCCGCTGCGACCTTGGCGCTGGTCAACCACTGCTTCTTGGTCAGCGGGTACTTGCCGGCGTCAAAGGGTGACTCGATAGCTCCGGCCATGCAGCAACAACTGATGCCGATGTTCTTGGTGTTGGCTTGGGCGGTGTGAGCGGCATAATTATCGTCAGCTGTTGATACGTTGGCGGAGATAGGATGGTCGCCCCTGACGAGACGCCCGTCACTCTCCACGATGATGTGGTAATGCTCCTTGTCGGCTCCTGACGCAACGTAAGCTCCTGCGGTCCAGTGTAAGGTGACGTAGGTCATGTCGCTGTTGTCGAGCCATCCAGCCGGGATGATGTCTCCAAGCGCCATCGGCGGCTCAGCGTCGCCTTCAAGGTCCATGCCGGTATTAAACCAGCCCTCGCTTGCCCCGGCAGTCGCCGGTCCCCAGTACCCGTCAGCTCCATAGGGGCCACACGAGAACCCGTGGTCGATCAACAGCTGCTGGAAATCCCTGGGTGTGAGCGACATGAGCTTCCTCACTATCAAAAGTAAAGGGCCGGGATTGCCCCGACCCCTTTAACTCAAGCAACCTTCAGAGCTACGTCGACAGCTTTGGTGGCCGCTTTGGCTTCGGCCTCCAGCGCCGCCGGGTTTACCGGCTCGACCGGCGCAGTGCGCTCCGCCATCACCAGATCCTGATACGCCTGAGCGCGAGCACTCGCGTCGCTGGCATAGGGACTGGTCGGTTCGTTGCTGCCGTGCTGCGCGGCATGCGCCTTGTTCTTGGCTTCGGCCTCTGCGGCCAGAGCTTCGTCAACGGTTTTCAGGTCGGTCGTTGCCTTCTCTGCACCCTTACCCATCGTCATTCTCCTTGGTTAACTCGTTACCGAGCGTTGTACACTGCTTCCGCACGCTGCAACATGTAGAGGTTGGATTTGGTCGGACGGACGCCACTCGACATCTCTTCGATCTCCGAACGCCGCCGGCTCACATAAGCCCTCAATACGGCATTCGTCAGTTGCGCATCACGCGGCTTACCACGATTGAACCGCTCGATCGCGCCCCGCATCCGGTTACGCTCACTTGTCGAGGCGTCGGCCCAGCGCTGCTGCAGTTTAGCACGTTGTTCGTTGATATACGCCTGCTGCGAATAGAATTGTGCCTTGAGCTCCTGATCCTCGGCTTCACGACCGGGGGTCGCACCCAGCGCCCGGATGAACGCTTCCGCGATACCATAAGCCTCAAACGATGGCCGGCCGCTCTTGGTTTCCTTGCCGAACGCCGCCGTATCCACGGCTTTGACCAAATCCCGCAGTCCCTTGACCGGTATCGCCTTCTGCGCCGCTGACCAGTCCCCCTTGATCGCGCCAGCCGCACCTTCGGCCATGTCGGCGATCATCCCTCCGGGTGCGCCCAGCACCATGTCCTGCAGCCACTGCCAGTGCTCGGACATCTGGCTCGAAGTTGGCTCGCGCGAGAGGAACATGTCGGCCATGCCGACGCGTGACGACAGGTCGAAAGCCAGTCCAAACGGCAGGGCGCGGGTGACGCCTCGGGTAAGTACCTCACCAAGGTCGGGACCAAGCAGGTCGGCAGCCAGCTCGCGCTGGGCGTTCTCGACATCCTGCCAGTTAAACCCGCTCAGGCCAAAAGCGTAAGCGCCGATGACCAGCCCCTTGATCGGTTCGGTCGGCAGGCCCAGCGTACCCGCCATCAGCATATGGGTGGCGACGACGTATGCCAGCGACCTGAGCGCCTCGGCGCGGTCGCCCGGGTTCTCGTTACGCCACGCCTTGCCGATATCCCGACCGAGCAATGTATACATTGCAAACCCGAACCGCTTGAACTGGAACGGGATCTTCATTAGCGGATGGTTGAAGATCGGGGCGGTATTGATCTCGCCGTAATTAAAATTGGTTCGGTTGTTGATGTCGTCGGCATATTGCAGCGCCGCTTCGTGGTTACCGCCATTCTTGGCATATTCAAGCCGGTAGGCGGCGAGCAACGTGACGCTACGGTTAATCATTTCCGCCGCGATGGGCAGCTGCTTGCTGATCCCCTCGGCCCAATTCAGCGCTGTATCCCCATACTCTTGCGCCCGCGCTTTTACTCCACCCGTGGTGCGCCGGATGCGCTGCATCTTGGCGAGCTCCAGCCCGCGCTGGGGGGCGATGAAACGCAGCAGATCCTGCTCGCGAACGTTCATCCCTTTCTTTATATCTTCGAAGAAATCCACACTCTGAGAGCCGGGGGATTTAGCCTTGGCCCACGTTTCCTTCCCACCTTTCTTGAGGACCGTCCAAGCATTGATATCCTTGTACGCCTTGGCGAATGCGCGCGACGTCGGTGCTACGTGGTGACGTGAGGCAACCACCGGCATCGCCACCATGCCGACCTGCAGGAGGTTCATCATGGTATACATCGGCGATGCGAGCCGGGTGATGAATGACGCGGTCAACACACGCTGCACTGCCGGGGAGTACCACTGGCTGCCCTGATCGAAGCCGTTGCCGCCATCGATCCGCTTCCGCACCTCGTTCCAGATCGCCCGCCGCCCCTTGGCCCCGGCACGGTGCCCGGCATCGACCGACGCTTCGGCATCGCGCATCGTCTGGTTGATCTCCTGCGCGAATTCGAGGCGGGCGGTATAGGCAGCGGTCGACTGCGAGTAGTCGATGAAATTGCGGGTGATATCGAGCGACGCTCCGAGCACGCCGCGCCGCGCGATGCGACGCTTGTGGACGCGGGTCGAGCCGAGCATCTGCAGCCCGAACTCCTGTGCGGCGAGGCGCAGCTGGTGCTGCATCGCCGGGTTCATATTCTTGAAGCCCTGCTTCTTTTCCAGCGACTGGACCAGCAGGCTCATGTCGGCAGAGGAGATATCGACGCCACGGTCGCCCGGGCTCCAGTTGCGCTCCTGCACTCCCTTGATGCTGCCGGGAACGATGTCGCTATCGCTCTCGAGCTCGAAGGCGGTCCGGTCGGCCGACGCCTCATTGTCGAAATACTCGACGTACTCGTTCATCACCTGTGCACGGTAGACCCGGACGGTATCCGGATCCTTCAGCGTCAGCTTGACCGGCTTGCCCTCCTCGTCCTCATCCCAGCTTTCCCCGGTTTTCTCGTCGATGACGTTACTATTGATAGTTACCTTGTCGCCAAGGCGGGCGGCTTCCTCGGCGTACTCCATAGCCCGCTCACGGGCATCGTCCCCGGTAAACTCGTAGACATTGTCGGTGCCGTCCCGGAGCGTGCCGTTGAGCCCGCGCGACGGCGGCGTGACCTTGACCTTGGCGCGGACCACCCAGTTTCCCCGCCGCATCAGCGGGAAGTAGGGCCCGGCCATGTTGGTCAGCTCCTTGGCCCGCAGCACGCGGGTGAGCAGGTCGGGACTAGCTTTGAACAGCGCCTTGTCCGCCTCGGTCATCTTCTTGCTGAGGATGCGCTCGACCAGTGCGTCGCTGATATCCTTGGCGTCAATCTCCCCCCGGAAACCTTCCACCAGGATATTATGCACGAGGTAGTGCGCCATGCGGTTCTGCCGCTTGCGCAGGAAACCGTGCAGGTCGTTACGCAGCTTCGCCAGCTCCGGCATCTCGCGAATGATCGCGTCATACTCGGCCGACAACCGTTCGTGGATCACCTTAGCCTGAGCACCCTTCAGCGTCGGATTGTTGACGTGGTCCTTGCCGAGGTGCGGCTGCGAGGCGAACGAACGATCGGCGAACACGTTGAACGTGGTTTCGTCATTGATCAGCCGGGCGAAGCGCTGCCATAGTTCCGGTCCCGCCTTCTTCTCTAGCCGCACCAGATCATCGATCACCTTAGTCGCCGCCTGCAGATTGAGGGCAGTCTGGTCGACAATCTGGGTCAGGTAGCGGTAGAGCTTGCGGATCGGATTGTTCGGATCTTTCCAGAAGCGGTCGGAGCTGCGGGCGATATCGTCGAGCCCGGCAATCTTGAGCAGCCACGGTACCGGCATGCTCTCCTGCCGCCCCGCCTTGCTGTAATAGTCGACGATCCCCTTCTTGGTGTCGCGGGCGTATGCAGCCGCTGACTTCTTGGGCGCAGCGCGCGGCATCACATCGTCAATTGTCCCCTTCTTCAGAACTCGCGACGAAATATCGGTATCCCTGGCCAGCCGCTCGGTGACGTCGACGATCGCATGCAGCGCCGTCAGCTGACCTCGCGGCAGGCGGATCGACTTGGCAACCAGGGTGAGGAACCCCTGCCACGCACTCTTCCAGCCGGGCTGCTGGATACCAAAGCGAGTAGCCAACTCATTCGACAGCGGCGTGCTGGCGAGGAGTTGCTGGAACGTTGGATTGGTCATGCCTTCGGCGACAAACTCATACGCGTCTGTGAAGCCGTAATGGGCCTTGGCGTCAGTGATGCCATGATGCGTCATCACCGCTTTCATCAGCACTTCGACTGATTTCCGCAGCGCCGGGTTGCGCCATAGTGCATCAAGTGTCGCCGCGTGCACCACTTCATGCAGGATGTTATCTGCGATCCGACCTTTATCCTGATCGAACAGCTTATCGTTGATGACGATGTAACCCTGACCCGGCTGATCAGTCCGCACACTGACAAACACGCCGTCGTACATCTCGTAATGTGTCGGTGTTTCCTCGCTGCTGTGCTGATTGCCGAGAAAATTGATCAGGTCGTTCTCGCTGACCACGTAGACCGGCATGTCACCGACGATGTCGGTCAACTTCCGGCGCAGGAAGTTCATCGCTCCCTTGCGACCCTTCACCCCCTTGGCGGCAGCGTTGTAATCGATCTTGTTGAGGACCCCGCGAACGTCGAGCTTCTGCTTGATGCGGGCGAAAACGTCATCCTTGGTGTACGGGCTCTCGAGCCAGCCACCCTCATCGTTCCCGATTTCGCGGCGGCGCTGGGCTTCTTCCTTGCTGACCCACACCTTCTTCAGTGCAGGATCCGGACGAGTGTTTTCCTCGGTCGGTTCTTCTTCGACATTGAGCAGGTTATCGGCGGTGATATCAGTATCGGTATCCGGCTCGAGCTCGTCGGTGATCCGAACCAGCTCCTCGCCAAAACGCTCGTCGACCTCGGCGTCCTTCTCATCCCAGGAAATATCGCGACTCGGCCTCGTCACCGGCCGCGCCTTCAGCCCGCGCGGATCCGCCCACAGATCGGTTTGCTGCTGTTCGAGCTTCCTGCGGTTTTTAAGCTCCTGCTCACTTTCAATAGTTACCGATGCAGGAGCCGTGACGGTGGCTTCGACCGGTCCAGTGTAACCACTAGGGCCAGGACGCGACTTGACGCCAGCCGACTTGGCTTGCTGCTCTTGGGCAAACGCTGCTGCTTCAGCTTCCGGAGTAGCGGCGGCTTCCGCTTCCCGCGCTGCTGTCGCTGCAGCCCGGTCAGCCGCTCGCTTTGCAGCCGCCTTCGCCGCCCGCGCTGACGGCGTCTTAATCCGCTTGTTCGTAGCTGTAACCAGCTCTTCCTTGCGAGCTTTTTCCGCCGCCTGCCGTTCAGCCTCCGCCTGCTGACGCGCCTTCTCTGCGGCAGTGAGGCGAGCGGGCTCAGCTGCAGCTGCGGCTTCGATCTGCTGTTGTTGCTTCTTGGTCAGGTTCTTCGGCTTGATCTGCAGGTATTTGGGTATCGACTTGCCTTCAGCAGCCAGCTTGTCGCGCAGGCGCTTCATCGACGAGCGGATCGCATTGAGATTGGCGGGAGTACGAGAGATTGTAACGGCGGGCTTGGTTCGCACTCCGGGCCGTCTGGCAATATCGACGCCCGGCGACTTCTGCGGCTGGCGATTGGTACGACGGCGATTGAGCTCATACGCCGAGTTACGCGACGCCAGCGCTTCTGCTTCGTCTAGCTCCGGATAGGTCAACCCCCCGCCCGTTTCACCCTCATCACCCTCCAGCGGCAGATCCCTGTTCTGGCTGGCTTCAATCTGGCTGATCTCCAACGCCGGATGAGCTTTAAGATTACCAGCCGCCCGCTCGATCCGCAGCTCCTCCTCGACCCGCAGGAAGTTGGCGATCTGCTCTGTCGGATTATTACTCGGCCCCCACACCTTATTCAGTGCGCGAGCGCGGGTCAGCCAGCCGTGCGCTCCGCCCCGCCCCGTCGATACCCGCTCGCCGAATTTAAAATCCTTGAATATCTTCTTTTCAATTTTTTCCTTCTTTTCCGACAGCCCGGCGATGGCAGCGATGCGCTTGCGCAGGTCCATCGTCTTGGAGCGGCCGTAACCAAACTTGGCGAAGATCTGGCTCGATACCTTTTCAACCCGCGCCTGCATTTTCTTGTAGGTGGGGTTAGTATAACGCTTCTGGGGTTCGGGCTCGACCTCCTCTCCCTGCAGTTCCGCCTGCTCACGCTTCTGACGCGCCTCCGACACATTCATCGCCTCGATATTTTTGGCGATTTTCTCGCTGTCGGCATTACGATCGGCGTAGTTCTCCTCCGCGTAAATGATCGGATGGAACTCACCGTCCTGCAGGTAGCCGCGCGTAATCCGAGACGCGAGCGGTGGTTTACGATTTTCCTTCGCTAGTCCCGCTTCTAGCGACTGAATAGCGTAGTTGTGGCTCTTGCCAAAGAACACGTTGCCGAAGTATTCAACGGCGGGGTAACGCACCCCCTTCGCCGGCTTGTCGGGTTCAGGCGGCTTGGCGCGGGCGATCGGCAGCGGCTGCTCCCGCTTCACCTGCGATGTTTTAGGCTTGTTCTTCGTTTTCAGCTTCTCGACAACCGCTTCGCCCTTCTTCCCCTTCTTCGTGGTTTTGGCGCGTTCCGGCCCCGGAGCTTTCTTCAGCTTCTTAGCCGTGGTCAGGATCGCGCGCGCTGCAGGAGTTTGCTTGTCGAGCTTCGCCCGCATTTCCGGCGATGGAAATGGAACGACTTCCGGTTCCTTGATGGGCGCAGGCTCGGGTTCAGTTTCCAATTCGGCAAGGCGAGCTTTACCAGCAGGAGTTAAAGCCCCCCTTTCAGTATTGCCGATCGTCGCATAGCCCAGCCGCACGGCCTCACGAAGGCCGGGATTGTTGTAGAACTCCAAGCCCTCGTTGGCTCGGTTAAGAACCCCAACTTCATCAGCTCCGTAGTCGTCAACGTCTTTCTGTGAATGTTGAGGATACGCCGACTTTTCCTTGGGTTCGGACGCTGCCGTACCTGCATCCTCCGGCACTTTAATCGGAGCAACAGCAGCGGCGGGGGCACCCCACTTCGCCCGCAGCTCGTTCAGATACCCCTGAACCATCACGGGATCTTGCGAAATGTTTTCGATAAAATCCTGCATCGCCGCCTGAACTTCAGGTTTGTCGGCGGAATAATCAGGTAGCTCACTATTGGTAGTTACCGGTGTTGCTTCTTCGTCAGTTGGCGCAGTCGGTGGTGCTTCAGCTACGACTTCCAACTCCGTCACAGTTTCAGGCGCTGCTTCTTCCGTTGCAGCAGCTTCGCCGGTTGGTGTGGTCCCTCCTTCGGTCAGCACCTCGACGTTTGAACGCGCTGCATTTTCCACCGGAGTGCTGGTGGTCGGCTGGATCGGTCTCGGACCTGTGGGCCGTGGAGGAGGGGCCGCAGCGCGCCCTGCGGGCGTCACAGGCGGCTCGGCAGCGCTGGTGGGTGCCGGAACACCCCCCGGCGTCGGAGCGCCCTCAGCAGCAGCTCCTGGCTCAGCAAATGGCGACGCAAACGACCCGCGTGCCCGGAAGCGGCTCGACGGTTTCTGTACCACCGGTTTGGCTGCTCCCGTGGCAGCGGCGAGCGCCGCCTCGATATCGGGGTCCATAGTCCCCATCGACGGGAACGAGAACACACCATATGCGTCGCGGGGGGACGGTTCCGCTGCACCGGGCGGACGCCACGGTGCACGCTCGACATCCTGATCGGGAACCCGGATATCCGGGCGCGGCGGGAAGATCGGCGGACCGACCTCCCTGCCAATCGGCAGAACGGTTTCGCTCAATCCCGGATCAGTCGTATCCTCGTCGTTGACAGCCCCACGACGACCTTCGGGAAATACACCGGCAGGGACACCGAGCGCCGCACCGATCACACCGCCAGCGAGAGCTGCCTCGATTAGCCGCTGATTATCGTAACCCTCCTGTACCCCGGCGTCGACCCGGGCACCCTGCATCATCCCTTCTTCAAGTGTGTTCTGAGCTGCCTCCTCGGCACTCGACATTGCCGTACTCTCGCCAACCCGGCGAAGGATGCCCTTACGTGCCGCGCCGGTCACCGCTCCAGTGGCGGTGGCCCCGCCGATCTTCGAGACGATCTGACCGCCAGCGCTGAACCTGGCCATTGCCGCAGTGACCACAGCCAGCACCGCTGGCTTGGCCCCGACCGACAGCCGCTTGAACTCGCGGAGTGCTTCCTGTTCCGATCGTCCCTCAGCTACCAGTGACTGGAACAGCTTGTTGCCGCTGAGCTCGCCGCTGGCGTATAGGCTGTCGAAGTCCTTGACTATGTCGTTGTAGGTGAGGCCGGCGCTGTGCATACCGGCAAGGCCGGAGTTGATGAGCAACCCGGCGGTCGGACCGGCGATAGCTGCCGCAGCAATACCAGCAACGATTGGTGCGGCAGTGTTAGCGGTGTTCAGAGCGAGGTAGTCGAACTTGTGGTTCCAGAACGTCTCGTCGCCGACTTTAGCCGACATGATGCGCTGGGCGGCAGGAGTATTAGCGCCACGGATATCGTCGCCCAACTCGAACAGACTGTCAGCCAGCCCCTGCGAGAGGTACTGCATGTCCCGAGAAAACGGATCGTCATCCTGGCTGTAGACATAAGCCGCCATCGACGGGACTGACCCCGCAAGGTCGGTAACGCTGGCGACAGCGGTTCGTCCTACGTCGCCCCAGGTCGCGCCCTTAGCCTGCTCGTTCGCCTGCTGAAGGAGACTGTTTATGTATCCCATTGTCGCTTACCGGGGAGTCGGAGGCGGAAAAAGGTCCGGATTATCGCGCCTGATGTTCGGTGGTTGGGCTGCGCGTTTGACCCAGTCAGCCAGATCGTTCAGCTCATACCTGTCACCACCAACAGTCACACCGCTATTGCCTATACCCTCGACCGCAGCCTCGCCGACAGCGTACAGCCCCTTGTCGACAAAAGGCCACACGCCCTTAACCGCAGCCTCGCCGACACCGTATAGCCCCTTGCCAATCAGGTTACCTAAACCTTCCGGACTGAGATCACCGACCGCTCCGGTACCCGTATCGATGATTTTATCGACCGTGCTGGGTTCTTCGGCGCTGACGCCGATCGGCAGCGTGCCACCACTGGCGAACTTCTTGGCCTCGTAGGAAGCAGCACCGGCAGCGATCAACCGGTTGGCATCCTCCTGCCAAGCCAAGGAGAGCGGTTCAAACGTCGAATTGGGTATAGACACGACCGCCCCATCCGGCCTGTTATTGAGATAGGGCTGCACAAGGGTAACACCCGGCTCGTTCGACGGCCACGACCGCCAGTTAGGCACGGACGGCTGCGCCCGATTGGCCACCACCATATCCGACGCTATCTCGATAGCCAGTGGTGCTCCGGTGCCGTTCTTCTCGATAATACGTTGTGCGGCATCGGCAATCATATTCTGGTAGGTGCGGAGATGCGTCGTTAATTCGGGATGCTTTTTGCCTTCGTCGCTTTCCTCTATCGTCGTAATTGTGGTGTTGACGTCGTCGTAGATATCCTTCGCCTCGCCCTTATACAGCTCCCGCCCATTCGGCTTGATCGCGTCGGCAGCCGCAGTGTACGCCGCTGCGCGCTTCGCACGTAGTTCCGTCCACGCCGTTAAAGCGCGCTCCGCCTTGAAGGTCAGGTTGTCCTGGTATTCCTTGGGCAGGCCGAGAATGCTGTCAGGGTTGAACTCTGGCTTCGGAGGCATGTTGTAGCCTTCGGGCCCACCATCTGTCGGACCCGGAGGAAGCAGCGGCGCAATAGCCGGTGCCAGCCACGGCTGACCACGCTGCGCCTTGACCAGCGATCCCTTCAACCCCTCCTCGTACATCGGAGCATCGCCCAGCCACCCGCCCGGCATCGTATCAGGCGCACCCCAACCTTCCGGCTTCTCCTCGGGCTTTTCCACCTGCCTGACCAGCCAGTCGTAGTACGCAATCTGCCGCTGCGCGAGTGTACGATTGTAGCGTGCAACCTCTTGCGTGTTCTTGGCCTGCTCCAGATCCAGGCCAAACGCTGGATCGTCGGCCCCCACTGCCCGGCGCAAATCAACTTCTCGCGGTGGACCCAGCCCGAAGGTCTTGTCATCGCCAGGTGCATAGACGCCGGGCGCAACTTCCAGCGGCTTACTTTCTGGAACCGGAGTTGCAGTCGTCGGCGCGACAGCGGGGGGTCCCGCGTCGCCAGTATCAACCGCTCCAGCCGGTGCCGCAGTCGCCGCTGGTGTCCCTGCACTCGCACCGGTCGGTGCGGCAGCCGCATCTTCTGGTCCAAGGACCTGATTGACCGTGTTGCGCTGGCGAATACGGGCAGGATCGTTGGCGGGGTCCGCCTTCCAGTCGTCGAGCATCTGGTTGATCTTGTTGTTGTAAAGCTGCTGCTCGTCGGCATCGAGCGCAGCAGCACCAACCGCATCGTAAGACGGACGCTGGCCCGGGGGCGTATCTTCGAGATCGGCAATCAGCCGGGTCAGTTCCGGCGACGCCTCGGGCAGCGCATCCTCACCCGCCGCCTTGACGAGGAACTTGTCCACGTCGCCCGGTGCCATGTTCATGATCATACCGAACATCTCGTCCGGGGTGAGCACCTTCTCGTTGATGACCTTGCCGGTTTCCTCGTCGGTATAGCGCACCGTGTAGCCGGTCGAGGCGTCACCCTTGACGTCGAAGTCGCGGCCATCGGGAATTTCAGCGTAGGCAGCCATTGCCGCTTCTACTGCTTTTTCGGGATCGCCTTCCGACAGCGCCGCCTTGCCAATCGCCGAGTATTGGTTGTAGCGGAGCTGGCGATACTGCATGAGCCCCGCCGCAACCTTCTCGGCTTTGTCGGGATCGCGCATCATCCAGTAGCTATAAATTGCACCCTGCGTCCGCGTCGCCAGTTCGCTGGGAGTAAGCTCGTGTCCGTTCGCCTCCGCCCAAGTCCGCACCTCATTTTCGGCCTGCTTATACAACGACGGGTGCACCGCCATCCGTCCGCCAGCATAGAGCGTGGTGGCAGCATCCGGCAGGCCGTTATCGGGAGCACTGTCCTCCGCTGCGTCGCCTGCGTCCACGCCTTCGCCGAAAACCGTATTGGCCATCCAGGTGCGCCCGCGCAGAGCGCTGTCCTTACCGGCTCTGAACGTGTCGTCGGGATATTCCCTGCCATCCGGACGCACGACGTGACCAGTGTGAGAAATACGCCATTGGTCAGTCACCAGCGCGTTCGACTGCTCGACCGGGGTCATATCGCTGTAGGAAACCGGCTCCTGCATCGGAGCGGCAGCGTCGAGCGACTCGCCACCAGCAGCACCAATCACTCCGGGATCGCCAACTGCCCCACCAGCCCCCGGTGCACCGGTTTCAGCGGCCGGGCGAGGAAGCCGATCCTCGATCGCGCCGCGCCGCAGCTCGTTGTAGAACTCAGACGTAGCTTCATCCACGGCTCCCGGAGAAACCCCACGCGCCTGAATGTTCGACCGGTAGTCAGACGCCTTCTTGCCCGCCAAAGCGGCACCTTCCGTCGGCCGGTCCGACGAGAACGGCGTTCCGTCTGCAGCCCGACCCGGGATGCCGATCCCGAGCTGCCGCTCAAGCTGGGCAATCTTGACGAGGATCGCGTGGAGCATAAGAGATTTAACGTTGGCAGGGCGGCTGCCGTTTTTAATTTCTTCGCGCCGAGCGTAGGCGAGCTCGAGCTCGTCCTGAGGATCAACTTCAGTCGCGGGAGTGTAACTGGTCGACGGCCCCGAGCCGCGACGATCCATCGGCGTGTAGCCCTGTGGATTATCCTCGGGGCGACTGGTCGGAGTGTAGCCCTCGTCGGGCGGCAGGGCACCAAGCCCGCCAGCCGGACGCACCGTGGCAGGATATGTCCTGTAGGCAGCAGTGGTATCGCCGGGAGGACGTGAGCGCGGTAGCGGAACGTTAGCTTCGAGATCGTCACGTTGACGCTGATCGACAACGCTAAAATCGTCCTTCTCGCGCGTATCGAGCGCCGGGCGACGAGGCGGCGTTGGAACGTTGGCTTCCCGATCGTCCTTGGTCGGCGCATCCTCCGCCCGGAAATCATCCTTGGTGCGGGCATCTTCCGGACCGGCATCGACTGCGCCGCCACCGGGGATGATCAGATCCTCACCCGCGTAGATCAGGTCGGGATCGACGATCTGCGGGTTGGCCTCGACAATCGCCATGTAGCTGTCGAGGTTGTACTCCTCGGCCAGCTTGATAAGGTAGTCACCCTTCTGGATGTGGTGAACGATATCACCGCGCGCCTTCGGCGAGATAAGCTCGTCGTCCTTGGTGCGGGCTTCCGTCTGGTACGCTGCCAGTTCGTCATCCTTGGCAGCGGCATCTGTCTGAGGTTCTTCCGGCTGGGGATACGCCTCCATCGGGTCGTCATCCTTGGCGTAAGCCTCGGCCGGTGCACCGCCACCCCCGCCCCCGCCCCCGCCGTATTGCGCCGACATTCCACCGCTGCTGCTGACGCCAAGATCCCCTGTATAGTCGCCCGCGTCGACGCCCATGACGCGGGCATTCTCAAGCCCCTCACGATTGCCTATCCCCTCCTTGGCAGCGCCGTACCATGCCCCCCAGCCGTTTTTGACTGCTTCATCGAGCGCAAACTGGATCTGCCTATGAGCCGTGCGAGTATCACGCAGGTCGCCATAGCCAGCAGCCTGAAATGCATCACCTAGCCCACCACCCACCAGCAGCTGGTACGGACCGAAGGAAGTTTCCCGTCCACCTTTCCTGGTCCTGACGTTAGACTGCCAAACGCCGGGAGCCAGACCTTCGGAACGTGCTACCCGCAAAGCAATACTCTCGGGGATGTTGCGACGGCGAGCTTCCAGACTGATGATACTTTCCAGCGAAGCACCAACTGCGCCAGCCGCACCAACTGCACCGGCAGCCCCCATTTCGCCGCCAGCAGTGTCGAAGTTCTTCATTCCGTACAGCTTGCCGGACTGGAACGAGCTCAGCAGCCAACGATCATATGGATCCTTGTAATTACGCGAGGACGGCCCGGTAAGAATACCGCCGGCGCCCCACATCGCCGACGGACGTCCATCGCCCGCATAGCCAACATGCAGCGATCCGCCGGGGTAGAGCCCGAAACGATTGGCTCCAACACTGCCACCCGCTGCAGCGATCTGCGCCCGCTCGTATGTGTTCCACTTGCGAAGGCGCTGACCACCAGCGCTCATCTTGTAACCAACCCAATCGCTTTCAGTGCCGTACCTGTGGCTGCGGTGTCCGCCACCTGCACCTGCCGTCGCTACCATCTGGATGCCAAACTGAGCCGCTCGTACCTGCATAGCGTCGGCGATCCGCAGCGCACGCGGCGTCATCTGCCAGTTGGTGCGATCGATGATGTCGACTTTATATCCCCGTGTCGGCACGCTGGCCGCACCGGCCACACCGACATCACCAACTGCACCGCCTGAACCGCGCGTATCCGTCGGACGCGCTGCAACGGTGCGTGTAGGGTTAGGGGGTGGCGCTGGAACGATCGCCGCTGCGGCGCTGCCGGGATGCGGCGGCGCTGGCGTGCCGGGGCGGACTCCTCCGACTATCGACGGGACGTAATCCTTCGGAGTGGCAGTATCGGCAACCGTGGCGTCGCCAACCCCACCCGGTGGCGTGCCCCATCCCTGTCCCCCCACAATGCCGGGAAGCGCGTCCTCGGCCTCGTATAACGGTCCCATGATCTCACCAGTGCGAGCCCTGGTGAGATCAATCGACGCCCGCCGTGCCTCATTGTTGAGGCGTTCGGCTTCGCGCGACTCCGGCGTCCCCAGCACTTCGGATATAGTGCTGAATGCGCTGACGAAGTCCTTCATCTCGGCGGCGAACGACATCTCGTTAACTATCCATAGTTAGATGGTTAGAGCACCCGTAGCCATCGGACGCATGGTGATCTTTGCCCCCGTCTGGTTTACCATATCCTGCTTCTTCTCGGGCACGCTCTTGATCAGTTTTTGGAAAAACTCCTGCCCCTTCCAATCAACGACGTGCCTGGGGATGACGAACTCGCCGGGAGTTAGCATGGCAGGAGCCGTATCTGTACCTTGCGATGCGGCAGAGGTCGGACCGGTCGGACGATAGTTGCCGGTAGCTCCGCCAGTATCCGACAGGTTGGGATCGGCAACCCCACCACCGTCATACATAAACTGCACACCGGGTTGAGCATGCTCAACCTCAACCGCACCACCAGTTGCGGCGAATGGAACAAAACTCTTCAGAACGGCAGCGCCAGCGCCGAGGGCGCTACCTATCCCGGAGCTCTGCTGCGCTTCGGCCATCTGCCGCTGAGTGTCGGCATTGTAGGCGTTGATCGAATTGGTGGCCTGACTACCCAGCGCGTCGGTCCACGTCGACAGATTGGCAGCATTAAGACGGGCATATTCGGCGGCGAGCGACCGGGCACGGGTCGCCGCATCACCGATCGCGACGGTACTGTCGACTGCCTGCGCCCCTGCCGTCCCGACCTGCCCGGCCTGAACCGCGATCTGCCCCGGATAGCTCTGGCCAACGGCAACCATGCCAGCTTGCATGCGAAGCCCGGTTTCCGCCAGCGCTGCCGCCTTAACCTCCTCGCCCAGCGCCGCCATGTAGCGAGCGTCACCTTCCTGCCTGGCGGCATCAGCCGCTACCGTTCCCGCTCCCGCCTGTGCTGCACCTTCGGCAGCGGCCAGACCGGCGGTCAGCGACTGCGATGCGCCCGAGTTGGGGTTGACCCCCATGTCGAGCAGCGCCCGCTCAGTTTCAGCTTTTTTGGCCGCAAACGCCTGATTGACACCGGCAACCGCCTTGCCCGCCATGTATTGCTGGTTGGCCTCAGACTTGAAGGCGAGAGCGTCTTCCTTGAGCTTCTGGACCTCGGCATCGAAGTCCGACACCCGCCCCTGAAACTCGTTGATCTCGGCGATTTGTTCATCCTCGAGCGGTTGATAGATACCAACGTAGCGGTCACGATCCTCCTTCATGTTGGCCAACTGGAAGTCCATGACTTCCTGCAGATCGGCGACAACATCCTTGTTGAGCTTCTTGGCGTTCTTGTAAAATTTCTTGGCCCACTGCATCTGGTTGTGAGCCATCGCCTTATCTTTTTTGCCAGTTTTCTTGATCGCCTTCATCAAGCCCTTATAGCTTGGAAGATTGATCCCATCCTGGGCGTTAGTAGCCATCGAGCACCTTCCCGCTCGGCGCATCGCCGTGTTTCGGAGGGATCTGATCCATCGTGATCAGCCCCATATTGACCAGATCGACAAACGTCACCGCGCGCTGCTCCTTGGGTCCGATCGCCCCGGTAAGCACGTCGATGTTGTTTTTCAGGGCATAAGCGGTAGCGTGCAGACCCGGAATAGTCGAAGTCGGTTCCGGTATCGACGCCAGCCGCAGGGCTCTTTCTGTTGGCATTGCTATACCTGATTGAGTTCCTTGACGCTATTCGCCATCTGCACCGACTTGAGCTTGACCTGCGTGGTGAGCCTGAGCTGCCAGAAGTCGGCTTTGAAACCGGACGACGGACGCATCAGCTGCCCCGACTTGACGATCGGCCGGTCCATCGCCACGATCTCGCCGTCGGCAATGACCTGCACCCGGCCATAGTCACCGGGGGTCGACCCCGGCAGCACGTCGAAATACAGCCGCAGCGCCCCGAAATTCTTGACCTGATTAGTCTGGAAAACCTTGCTGTTCCAGATGCTGACCTCAAGCGACGTCTCAAGGTCGACCATATCCAGCCAGTGGACCTTGCCTTCCTTGATGATGAAAAGCTCGCCCGACCACGGGTCGGTGATGACGTTGACTATCGAGGCATCACTACGCAGCTGGACGATGCCGGTGTTGGGCGATGCCGGATCGATCAGCACCCCGAGATGGGCACCGGTAAAATCTTCCTGCTCGAAGTGGGCCTGCTCAAAGGCACTCTCGTCGAACACGCCGAAACGGGCACTGCCGTAAGCGTAATACGCCGTACCGAGACGCGCGGCACGCAGCGCCGTCAACGACGTCAGCCGTTGCCACTTATCTTTGGTCGCAGCCGCCCGCGTGATATTCTGGATGCTTCCCGGTGCTAGCAGCTGCAGTCCGCTCGGCGAGGCGTAGTAGACGCCCTCCGGCGCCGACAAGATCGATCCGCGACTTAGGCAGGGCTCGAAGATCGTCAGCTGCGCCATCGATATGAACGCAGGATTAGGCCCGGTCGCGATCACCGGATAGCCATTGGTGCAGATCACCAGCGACTGGCCGACCACCCCCAATCCAATCACCGGGTACTCGACCGACTGTCCGTATTTAGCCGGCCACGCGTGCATCCGGTACGGCTCGCAAAACCAGATATCGTCGCCATGCTCGCCGATGCCGCCAGTCCACGCTGCCACCATGCCGTTGGGCATGGTCACCGCACCAATCAGATTGGCGGGCGGCGGCGTATAGAACATGCTCTCCAGTTCGCCCCTGAGCGCAACTTCGGCGTCGGTCGCGGTGTCAGTATAGGTGGTATCGGTGCACAGCTGCTCGACAACGAAGTACCACGTCGCCACCCCGGCCTCGGAGGTTACCGTGCGGTAGATCCGCACCTTGGTGATGTTGCGGTCGGGCCCGGCCGGTCCCTGGTCGGTAATAAGCGGCGGGGTCATCGTGATGTCGTAAGCGGCGTCGATCTTATTGGTGACGATCGTCGGCGGCGACGGCGCGCTCTCCTCGCCATATTCGGTCACCCATGTGTACAGGTAGCCACGGGTATGCGTAACGTCGACACCGCCGACAGGCGTGACGCCGGGCGCTACAAGTGGGGGATTGAGACCCAGCAAAAATGCCTGCTGCCCAGCAAGGATGCGCGCCTTGGTGTTATAAAGCGGTGGCATAGAGTCGGAGAAAAAATAATAACGGTCGTGAGTATCGTTAAACACCTGAGCCCGGAGCACGTTAGTGTTCGGGCTGGCGAACTCCATCCAGTAGCTATCGTAGAGGTAATCGGCATCCTCGTAGATTTTGGGGATGCGATAAACAAAGCCCGAACCCGGTGCAGCCAGCGTGTGCAACTCCTTGGACTTGGGCAGCGGTCGCAGCGCACCGGAATATAAGAAACTATTCTCGGCGTAAACTGCGGCAGTATCCGGCAACAGGTTTTCATCTATTGCCGGAAGCATGCCGCCAAAGGTGCCAATCTTGATAGTCGGCATGACTCACTTTCAATAGTTAAGGCTTATTCGCCTTCGCTTCGGCTTCCCTAGCGAGTCTCTTGCTCTCCTCAGCGTCAGCGATCGCCTTGGCTCCGGCTTCCATTTCCGCCTTGGTGCTCGGGCTGACCTCCGCTGCAGGCGGCGGCGCTTCTTCCTTGATCTTCACCCTGACCGGATCATTCTCAGGCTTGTCGTAGCCGTCGTCGGTCACCTCAGCTTCGACCGCTGCACCATCGGGTTGCTCGGCCCACTCGTCAAAATTTCCCTTTTTTCTCACCATCTCTCGCTGCCGGTTTGGCTCCCTTGTTATTGCTCGACCCACCCTGGGTCCAGCCAGTTGGCTGCTTGCGGCGTAGGACCGTCTTCAAGCTGGGTAACTTTTTCGGACGATCCGACTTCATCATACGCCTGCATAAATTATCTTACGAACGAACGTAGTGGGCTGCATACTGCTATGCGGCGCGCTGGAACCTTCGACAGCTATCGCGTGATAGTGCTCTGGCGAGTCAGTACCGATACTGCCCGAAAGTGAGACGGTGACACTGAAACCGTGGTTATGGTGCAGGTGAGGCGGGCTGATTTCTGTCAACTTGGCGAAGTTACCGGATGATCCCCCCTCATTGTCGGGCTGAAGTACTTTGTGGCCAGCGCCGCCCTGCGCCTCGTCCCATTGCTCATGCTCAATAATATGAGCATGCGACAGATCACGGAAATCAGTCGCGCCACTGCCGGTACCCGTACCGCTAATCGCGTGAGTATGCTGGACGTCGTTTTGGGCAGTCCAACCGCTATGAGCATGCGCCGGCATGTGGCTAACAAGCAACGTCGTATATTCCTCGCCGACCCATTCACCCATCGAAAAGTTATCTGGCATCCAGTCGGACGGAGCCCCTGCACCCATATACGACAGACCCGCCGTAACCGACTCACGTAAATCCGGAACATGAAAAACATCTCCGGTGGGCCAACCCCAGGGGGCATGATAACAAGAAAATACCCCCGATATAACACCCGTCGTGTTGATCGGAGCGCCCTCATACACTGACGTAATTGAAAACGAGTTGGCAGTGAAGCCAATCCCACTAATATAGTACTTCGCACCCGGTACAATTTCCGGCGGAAACGTTCCAGTACCCTCAAACTGCACAGTATCAGTTGGCCTCAATCCATGATTTGCCCAGCTAATAACTGCTGGTGCGCCTAGACTTATGGTGACACCATCGCCATTTTTAGTTAGAGCCGCGAATAATGCTGGATATGCTGAAACGAGAACTCCCTGACCGGCACACTCAAGCCAGCCCGGAGGAACCGTATGCCCGGCATAATCTATGATAGTGCCAACCGGAAGCAACCCACCGGTAGCCGGCAGCCCGGTAGCTGCATCAGTGATCACATGGTCGGCGTCCCAGTGTGGACCCTGAACCTTACTCGGGTCTGCGCCAGCCGGCTTGCCGGAAACGAAGGCATGTTTAACTTTTAGCGGCATCTTAACCTTCCGGAAGCTAAGGCTTGTCGTTGGGATGCGTGTACTTCATTCCCATATACGTCGCAAACGCTCCGATCAGCGCGCCCCCAATCGCAATCAGCACTCTGCCATCGCCCAATTTCACGTCCAGTATCAGAGCTATAGGCGTAATGATGAACACTCCTACAGCGCCGCACACCGCAATCGCCAGAGCCGCAATCCCGCGATAGTCGGGATCCCTCATTTCCGCTTGGCTTCCAGCGCTTCTATGCGCCTCAGCAGTTCATCAGATGTCGGGCTGGCTGGCGGGGGAGGTGGAGCGACGTAGGGCGCTATGGTGTGGCCCTCCCCCACCCACGCCTGAACCGCAACGAAATCCCGGTTCCTCGGATCGGTCGGGACGAACACCCGTGCATCTGGCGGCATGTCTGCCACCACGATCTCGATCGTAGTTTGCTCTTCGTTGGCGTAGGTGGCGCTGACGATATTAAGTTTTCTGGGAGGCATGGTTATAACTCCGCCTGTGCGGTGTAATTTGTCGTGAAAATACCGCCGTTAACGGTAGAGTTTGCGGTGCGCATCTCATAGCCGTTGTTGGTATCGGTATCCGTCGTGAGGCCGGGGGTAGCTGGGAACCCCACATTGTAGGAATTAGTAAACACGAGGGTCGGGATGAAGGGTTTGGTCATCTTGTATGTAAAATAACTCCAGTACTGGGAACCACTGGTCACGTTCCCACTAAACTGGCCAGCGCCTCGCTCATAATAGCGCTGACACTGGTTAAGCTGGTCGCCAAAACTCAGACGCTCATACTCAGTGCAGTACGATCCGACTTCCAGCTGGACATCCTTGAAGCTGATCCGGCGTGCGGTCGCGGCCATAAAGTTGGTCGCGGCAGCCAGCCCGATCTTGGTAACGCCGGTCTGCCATCCTGCAACACCGTGATAGTTTGATCCGAGCGCCAGTGGGAATACGACATGCATGCCATTAGCGCCGACTTGCCAACCGGCATTCGTATCACCAGGAATGGTGATGATTTTCTTCTCCCACGTATTGATAACATTAATCGTGTAGCTGCCAATCCACGTGCGCGTGTAATCCTGATTGGCAATCGAAACCGCGAACGTTCCAAGAATTGAGGAGTACACCCAGAAACTGAGCGTCACCGGCTTGGCGCCAGCCGCCCCCCACGCAAGATCAGAATAGTTGCCGTTCTCGATTACGTGCTCCATTGTCCAGAAATCAGCTGCGGCAAGCGTGGCATCCGCCGTACCCACCGTAAGTTTGAGTGAAGTCATCCCGGCAAAGGGCGCGGGCGTGGCCGATCTATCAAGTGCGGCCGCAAGTGTTCCCGGTGCGGTGGGGTATATAGACCAGCGATCGACGGCCATCTGATCTATAGTTGTGACTGTAACCCCGCCGCCGCTATTATACTGATCGACGGCAAAATCGCCGTTTATGATCCGGTTTCTGCGCCCTCTGGCCAGACCCTCGGCCCGCCCCACTTCGAGCACCCGGATCGTGTCGCCGCTCTCCTGTGTGACGAGGATGCGGTCACCCGCAACGGTCTGGATATTCTCGGCGTTGGGACAGATCAGCGTCGCCGAATGGGTGATGGTCAGCGCCCCGGCGAACACCAGCCACGCCGTTCGACCATCCTTCGGTGTAGTGAAATCAATGTCGGTGATACCAGTCGTACCGGTGATCGAAAAGTAACCACCATCACCTAACGTGATTGTCGCCGCACTGGCGACGTCCGCCCCCTTCTCCCACAACGCCGCTAGTGCGTCTGGTGTCACCGTCTTGGCGGCATCGGTACCAGTCAGCGTTTCCGCGTTCGACGCTAGCCCCGGTACACCGCTGATCTCGCCATACGCCACCGTGCCGGTGATCGTGTGATTGGCGTTCCAATCGGACGGTTGGACCTGATTGGCATCGCTACCATCCGGCACACTCGAGGTCTTGGCATGCTTGATCGTCTGGGCCATTTTAGCAATCCCTAACCGACATGAGGACGCAGTCCTCTTTGACCTGACCACCGTTGGTGTTCACCCGAATGGTGATCTTGTATGCCACATTGGCGACGCCACCACTGACAAAAAACACCACGGCCAGCAGATCAGTGGTCAACGCGTAACTATCGATAGTTACCAACGTCGCCAGATCGTCGCCGCTATCGACTGCAACCTCGAATGCCGCAGTCTGGAGCAGCTCGCCAGTATCGAGCCAATCCGCCCATGAAACGACGTAGCGCTTGGTCTCATCAGGATCTTTGACGAATTTGGCCAGCGCGCTCATCTCGGTCTTATCCTGGGAGCTGCATAAGACTTACGGTCCTCTCGGAGGCGCTCCACCACCATGGCCGGTGGCACCATGATGGCTTCATCGTCGTCGTAGGCTACAGCCCCGGAACCGATGAAAAACGCTGGAGGATAAAACGCTTTGTCGTAAAAAGCGAGATGCGACCGGTGATAAACACTCGTCCTTCCGCGCGGCCTTCCCGGGATCACTACACTGGGGCGCTCCCACGGAACGTAGATGGGCTGCTCAACTGGCTTAGGCTTGCCCGGTACGCTGGCAGCCTGATTTTCCCACGGTACACGAATGCCCTCAGCGTCGCTATAGAAATACGCAAACTCGTTGTGAGCAGTGCCTTTGAAGGTGTCGAAGATACCCTCCGACACGTTAAAGTTCATAACAATTACATTATCGTAAGTGACAGAAAGTTCAGCGCTGAACTGGTCGCCGGATTGTGTAATTATCGGGTCGGTATAGAAACCGAACTCGTAGAACGCTGCCGAGTTGAAAGCCTGAACGTTGTAGCTCAGCCCCTCAACTGCCGCCATCTCCATGTATGCTAGCGATGCATCGGCAATGAACAGGATGTCGACATCCTCGGTCACTGCCAAGTCCATCGACACACCGAGGAAAACCTCGGCGGCAAACTGGTCGGTGACCTGAACGGTCTCCGTGTCGATGTAGAAACCAACCGCGTAGAATGCTTCGGAGTTGAAGGCTTGGGTGTTGTAAGTCAGCCCCTCAACGACCGTCATATCGAGGGAGATGAACGGCGAGCCGCTGATCTCTGCGGTGTCAGCCGCTTCGACCGCCACCAGATCGACAGTCAGATCGGACGTGGTATAGACGATCAGTATGGCAGCGTCGGGCGCTTCTACGCCGAACAGCCCGTCGTCAATGGCATCGACCTGACCGGTTACGGTGTCGACATCCTCCACTATCCCAACGCTGATGAAGTTGAGCGCTTCCGCCGTCGCTTCCAGCGTGTCGGTGAGATACAGGGTCACCGTGTCGGTGTAGAAACCGTAGAACGCTGCAGGGTTGAACGCTTGGACGTCGGGGACCCAACCCTCGATCACCGCCATGTCGAGGGAGATGAACGAGGAGTCGGCTAGCTCCACGCTGTCGACGTCTTCGGTGACTGCCAGGTCCATCCAGACGCCGAGCAGGATATCGCCATCGAACCGGTCGGTGACCTGCACAGTCGCCGGCTCGATGTAGAAACCCGGATCGTTGAACGCTGTCGGATAGAACGCCTGAGCGTTGAAGGTCAGCCCCTCGACCGCCGCCATATCGAGCGACAGGTACGCCGGTCCACTTACCTCGGCAGTGACCGCTGGAGCATCGGCAGCTTCGGTAGCCGCCAAGCCCAATAGCGAACCAGCTAGGATTTCAGCACTGAACTGGTCGGCGAACTGTACGGTCGTCGGATCGGTATAAAATCCGTAGAACGCGTCGGGATTGAAAGCCTGAACGTTGTAGACCTGCCCCTCGACGATCCCCACGTCGAGGACAATGAACGCCGGCACGTACTCGACATCGATTGCCGTAATGTCGGCAGCTTCGGTCGCCGCCAAGCCCAGCTCCGCGCTGGCAGAAAGCGTGGCGCTGAACTGGTCGGTGAACTGTACGATCGACGCGTTGGTGAAAAAGCCAAGCTCGTAAAACGCTGGCGGATTGAACGCTTCCTGGCTGTAAACCAGCCCCTCGATAATCCCCACATCGAGGGATATGTACGCCACCCCGCTCGCTGCAGTGACCGACGGCGTGTCGGCAGCTTCGGCTACCGCCAGATCCATCATCGCGATGATTGGGCCGAGGGAAACCCCGGCGCTGAACTGGTCGACGAGCTGGATGGTTATGGTGTCGGTATAGAAGCCGGGATCAAACGCTGCCGGGTAGAAAGCCTGGAAGCTGTACGGCTGCCCTTCGACAACCGCCATATCCACAGCCAGATACATCGAAGCGTCGAATGCCGGAACGTCGACTGCATCGGTCACCGCCAGATCGCAGGTGACCGGAAGGCCGAGAACCAGCGTATCGATCGCCAGCACATCTGCAGCTTCGACGGCAGCCAGTGCGTTGGTGGTCGGCAGGTGGTCGAAGGCGACACCGTAGAACGCAGCCGGGTAGAAGCCGTTCGTCGCCTCCCTGACCAGCAGCACGGCCGAGGTCGATTTGACGTCGTTGGCGAGTAGGGTTTGCTGAGCGCCTAGCTGCGGCTGGCTAACTATCGATAGTGAGGTGACATCACGCGCCTCGGGCACGTTGATGTTAGTCGCGCTGACCGACAGCACGTCAGCCGTACCGGTGACAGCCAGCTCGTTGGTGATCGGCAGATGGTCAAAGGCGACGCCGTAAAATGCGGCTGGGTAGAAGCCGTTCGTATAGTGCTGAACCTGTACGACGGACGAGTTCGAGATGACGTCGTCAGCTTCTAGGGCTTGCAGCGCCCCCAGCTGCGGCACGCTGACCGACGTGGCCGACACGACGCCAAACGCCACTGGTACGTTGATGTTCTCCGCAGTGAACGCCAATACGTCAGACGTACCGGTGACAGCCAGCGTGGTGATGAGCGGCAGGTGATCGAAAGCAACGCCGTAGAACGCAACCGGATAAAAGCCGTTAGTCGACTCCTTGACCTGCAGGACGAACGAGGTCGAGGCGACGTCGTTGGCGAGGATGGTTTGCAGCTGCCGCAGCTGCGCCGGCTGGCTAACTATCGATAGTGAGGTGACGTCATCCGCCAGAGCGCTACGGCCGATGCCCGCCACCGGCTGGCTGACGCTCGACGGCGATACGAGATCGCGGGCATCGACGGTTCCGACAATGCCAAGCTGCGGATTGCCGACCTTCGGCGTCGACTTGACGTCGTTCGCCAATAGGTTGGTAACCTGCCGGAGGTTGGCCCCCTGCTGGACCGACGATGGCGACGTGAGGTCGTTCGCCAGCGTGTTGTGGATGATGGCAGCCTGCACCGTCAGCACATCGATGGCTTCAGCGACGGTCAGCCCGCTGGTGATCGGCAGGTGGTCAAACGCGACGCCATAGAAGGCGACGGGGTAGAAGCCGTTGGTCGCCCCCTCGACCAGCTGGACCGCTGACGTCGACTTGACGTCGTTGGCAAGGATGGCTTGCCGCTGCCGCAACTGCGACGGCTGAGCGACCGACGAAGCCGAGACGATGTCATTCGCCAGGAAATTACGGATGAGGGCTGTGAGCGGATTGCTGACGCTGGAATTGGATTTGACGTCGTTGGCGAGCAGGGCGCGACGCTGGTTAGGCTCCGGATTGCTGACACTGGAATTGGATTGGATGTCGTTGGCGAGTGGAGCGTGACGCTGTCCGACTATCGGATTGGTAACGCTGGAGTCCGACTTGACGTCGTTAGCCAGAACGGCACGGCTGATGACTGCCAGCGGCTTGGTGACGCTCGATAGCGATACGAGATCGCGTGGATCGGTAGTGCCAACAATACCGATGACCGGGTTCGACACCTTCGACGGCGAGGTGACGCCGCCGGTAAGCAGAACATGCAGCGCCTTGACCGCAGGCTTGGTGACGCTGGTGGTGGATCTGACATTGTCAGCGAGCAGCCCGTGCACCGTCCTGAGCACAGGCTGAACGAGCGTGGAGTTGGACTTGACGTCGTTGGCAAGCGCCACCCGCGTGATCGGTGCGGCAGGGACAGTGACGCTGGAATTGGACTTGACGCTGACAACACCGGGAAGGGTGTGCCGCGTCCTGAGTATGGGCTGGGTAAGCGTGGAGTTGGACTGGACGTCGTTAGCCAGTACGTGCGGGAAGGCAGTGACCGACGACGCCAGTACGTCCGCAGCCCCGGTAACCGCCAGCGCGTTGGTGGATGGCAGATGGTCGAACGCAACGCCGTAAAATGCCGCCGGGTAGAAGCCGTTAGTCGCCACCCGCATCACATGAACGAACGAGATCGAGGCGACGTCGTTGGCGAGGATGGTCTGCAGCTGCCGCAGCTGCGTCGGCTTGGTAACGCTGGAGGGCGACTTGACGTCGTTGGCAAGGATGGCCCGCTGGATGACCGCTAGCGGGTGACTGACGGTCGACGGCGATACGAGATGCTGCCCATAGATGAGCCCGACCCCGCTGACGGTCGGGCTGCTGACGCTGGAGTTGGACTTGACGTCGTTGGCGAGGAGGGCACGGAGTTGCCCGAGTACCGGGTTGGTAACCGTAGTGTCCGAAGTGACACTGTTGGCAAGTAGTGCGCGGGTTTGGCCGAATACCGGATTGCTTACCTTCGACGTGGAGATGACGTCGTTGGCGAGGAGGACGCGAAGCTGCCCGATCGCGGGCGTGGTGACGCTGGAGTTGGATTTGACGTCGTTGGCGAGGAGGATGCGGAGCTGCCCCAGCGTCGGCTGAGTAACGCTGGAGTTGGATTTGACGTCGTTGGCGAGCGGAGCGTGGCGCTGCGCGATTACCGGGTTGGTGACGCTAGAATTGGATTTGACGTCGTTCGCCAGCGCGTTGCGAATGATGCCAGCGGCTGGCGTCGGCGTGTCCGACGTCGATATGACATCGTTGGCGAGGACGCCGTGAACCTGATGAACCGCAGGCTGGCTGACGCTCGACAGCGAGATCAGATCCCGCGCATCAGCGGTTCCGACTATGCTCGCAACCGGGTTCGACACCTTCGACGTGGAAATGATGTCGTTGGCGAGGACAGCACGCTGGATGACTGCAGCGGGCTGAGTGACGACGGGAATAGATTTGACGTCGTTGGCGAGGACGTTGCGACCGATGATCGCCGCAGGCTGGGTGACGCTGGAAGTGGACTTAACGTCGTTGGCAAGGCAAACACGCGTGATCAGCACGGCAGGCTGGGTGACTGATGACGGGCTGACAACGTCGTTAGCGAGACAGGCGACCGAACCGCCGATCTCGGCCACGACAGGCTGCGAGACGCTGGAGTTCGACTTGACGTCGTTCGCCAGTAGGCCGTGAAGCGCTTTAACTGCGGGCTGGGTGACGACAGGGGTAGATTTGACGTCGTTGGCAAGCGCCACCCGCGTGATCAGCGCCGCTGGGCTGGTGACGCTGGAGTTCGATTTGACGTCATTAGCCAGCGCGTCGCGGCGAATAGTTGCGAGCGGGTTGGTTACTGCCGATGCGGAGATGACGTCGTTGGCAAGGCAGTCGCGCCGAATGCCGAGCACCGGCTGTGTAACACTGGAGTTCGACTTTACGTCGTTGGCTAGAGGGGTGTGGACCTGTGTGATCGCTGCCGTCGTGACCGACGAAGTGCTGATGATGTCGTTGGCAAAGCAGGTATGACCGGAGAAGCCAGCCCTGACGATGTACTCATTGTAGTAGATTACATCCCCTGTGGTTTGAAATACATACGGAATGACGAAGTTGCCACCACGCTCGAATATATTGCCGTGACGCGAAAGCGATATTAAGGCTGAATTAACATCGCCAACATAGGCTACAGCGGGAGTTCCCCACGTCGCGGTATCATCAGTCGATTTGATGACATAAAGGTCACTATTGCTAGTATTGCGATAGAGAACGTAAACATCAGTCCCGTCATTATATGCCCAGTAAGGTATACTAGCCGTCGTCGGCTCAGTCGATGGATTAGTAGCACCCGACAAAACATCAGCACTGTCGTAGGTAAGCGTGACGAGGGTAGTACTCGATATATTAACTCCCATAATCCTCTGGGTTGATCCATTCGACCAAGACAGTGGAGCTGTCGGCCCAGTCTGTCCTGTACCCAGAGCCGTTTCCGTCTGAAGGGCGTTGGCGCTGGTTATGCAGCGCGTTTTCCAAAGATTTGAAGCGGACCTGTAGAAGCTATGGGTACGGTTTGAGGAGCCTAGAACCGCTCGCGCGTAGATATGATCGACCGTACCCCCGGAGTCGATCGGTCCCTGATTGGTCGACCACGTATTAGTCCCGGTGCGTACCGCGTAGACTACGCGTGAGTAACTCGTCCCCATATTGGCGACACGGGGACCGTTGTAGACGATCAGCGGCTGGTTATCGGACGTCCGGTAGACAATGGCGCAATCGTTTACAGGGGCGCCGGCGCTCGTCGTAGAGTCATAGCCGGTATGAACTAATTCAGTCAGTCCAATGGCGTCTGTCGCCATATCGAAAGTGTTGTAGCGCAATTGCTGGTTAGTACCGCTGCTACCAACCACATGAGCAATATGCAGCGTGTCACCGACCTGACACACCGACAAACCCATCAGAAAGCCGGTGGAAGCATAATAAACACTGGCGAAGGCCGACGTAGGATCGGTCGCCTTTACTATCCGGATGCCGTTGCCCGCACCGTGATCGGACCCTACGAGATAGACGTTGCCGGCAGACGAGATGAAGCCGCCACAGACCGGCGTGCCGGACCTGAGCATGCCGCTGCCATTAACTTGGACGGGCAGTGCCATCAGAGCACCCGGGCGATCTCGTTCCTGACCACCACCAGGTCAGGCGCGACGATCGCCTTCCAATCCTCCCCGCTCTTCCAGTTCAGCCTCGCATCCTGATCTCCTCCAGGGATCAGCGCTTGCAGCCAGTGAACCACGTTGGGCGCGAGCGCCCGCATCGAGAGCGACAGCTCCGCTGCTTCTTCGTCGGTCAGAATGGGCAGCACGTCCTCGCTGATCGCCCAGTCGAACGATCCGAGGGTGCTGCGACTTTGAGGGATGCTGATGTCGACGTTCTCGATCGGCAGGATGGCGTGCACCGCCTTGTTATCGTGCACCCACGTCGAGGTGTCGATGCAGGTGACGAGCGGATAGCCCAGCTCGATGAACTGCTCGCCCACCCAGCCAAACGCCGAACCGATCAGTGCAATACGATGCTCGGGCAGAAGCCCGTAGGGGACCAGTACCTCGATCAGACGCTCGGGATCGCGCCCGATGAACGTCTCCATTGCGCGGCGATCGTAGTGGACCTCCTCGCCCCCGACATAGGCGCGGTACAGGCTGTCCCACACCTCGTTCTGGTGACTGTCCGCTCGCGGCATCTCATGTCGCGTCGGCGATAGTAATGTCGATGGCGTCGAGGGTGAACGTGTTGCCCGAGGTCACCGCCTGCGTCGAAGTCAGCGCCCCTGCCGCATAGAGCGTCGAAGAGCCGTTGCTCAGCGCCCAGTGCGATGCAGTGCCTGTACCGGTGATGTTGCCAGGCGCACCGGACGTGATCGCGGGCACCGTCACCCGTCGGCCGTTGACCGTGCCGTTGGCAGGCGCACCCGTGGTCAAGCCGGTTTTGTTGCCCAGCGTCACAGCGGCAATGCCAGCATAGTTGGCCGGTTCCGAGGAACACAGGTCGATCTTGGTACCACCCGACTGGATGGTGGCGAGGCCAGCGTCGAAGACGCTATCTGCAATCAGTGGCATTGTATTCTCCTATCAACCGTGGGTAATCGTACCCGTGTTTATTTGAACCGTTTGCCCAATGGATATCGCCACCGAGTTGATGATGATATCCGACGCTGACGTGCCGACGGTCAAGCCCGACGCCACCACTACCCCGGTGCTGTCCCGAAGCTCCGCCTTGGCGGCAGTACCCGCTGCCGAGGCTGCAGCCGACTTGGGCAGCGCCGAGAGCGTCAGCACCGACCCGGACACGGTACCGGCCGGATCGGCGAGGGGGATGGTCGCCAGCACGCCTGTACCCCCACTGAGCGCACTGGTGCCGATCACCAGCGTCGCAGCGCCGGGACCGGCATCGAGTGCCGCCTCCACTGCGTTCATCCGTGTGGTTTTAAGAGCGGGAGCATAAACGATCGCCATTGTTATCTCCTGATTGTCGGCATGAACGCTTGCGGGTACCGCCAGCGTTGCGCCCCGCGCGTGTGTTGATGCAGGTAATCGACCTTGGCCTGCCCGATCAGATTGTGGAACTTCTGGCCATGCATCACCGCTATCTCGCCATTCGTCCACGGCTTGTTGGGCTGCAGGCCCATTTTATGGATCAGGCCCGACGTGAACGCACCATGATATCGATCAAGGATCCAGGTCGGGCATTGCGGATATCCGGCACGGGTCACCGGATCGAGCACCGACAGCGACACCCTGACCATACACTCCTTGGGTTCGTCCGGCGCCCGAAATAGCTGAAGCCAGCCGGGGATCGGCATCGACGCATTGATACCGCCAATCTCGGGCGTGCTATCGCCGTACCAGCAGTAGATCAGGTTAACTACCCGACCGGTTACCGGCACGACGTCGTAGTCAACCACGCCAACCACTGTGTCGAACCGGATATCCTCGGTCCACACGTCGGTCTCGCGTAGAAACTCGTCGAGTACGTTATACAGTTCGTAGAGGATGCCGTCCTCGATCGACCCCGGCAGCTGGACCTTGGCATTGTTTATGATGCGGGCAATGACGGCGTTGGGGGCGCTCTGGGCCATGCTACACCGGAGTTGTCAGCTGGGCGGTGAAGGCGGTGAGGAACGCGCTGGCTCGTGAGTCAGTCGTCTCCTCCTCGTCGCGCAACTGGGCATGACCAACCATAAAGAATAGCAGCGCCCGGCGATAGCCCGGATCGATGGTGACCTCGACCCCGGACACTACCGGATAATAGGGGGCAGTGTCGTATCTGAGGAACAAGTCACGGCGCAGCTTGTGCGCCTGTTCCAGTGCCATGTTTAACCCGCTGACCAGTTCGGCGTCGCTGTAACGGTACCCGGAACCGGAACCGAGCGTATCCTGCAGCAGGACCCGCGCCTCGTTCACGTAGTCTTCGACCGTGCTGAGGATCGCCACCGTCGGCTCCCTTACTATTGATAGTTAGTGGCGTCCCCGCGACCAGCTCACAGGGACGCCTACTCGACAACGCCAGGCCCGTAGGAGGGAGGTAGAACCTACGGTGCCTTGATGACAATCGCTTCCGCGATTGCGATGCTGTCGAGAACCTTCCACCCGTAGATCTGCAACCCACGGAGCAGGGTCGAGAACGACAGCTCGGAACGCATCGTCTCCATGTTGGTGAACTGGCTGGCGAAAGTCAGTCCGTGCGAAGTGCCGGCGAAGAACGGCTGCTCGTTAGCCGCCAGCGCCGGAGGACCAGTAACTACGCCACGCGGAAGCAGGTTGGAGACATAAATCGTTGCACGATCGATCTGCCCGATGCGGCCGTTCCGGAGCGGCGACACGCTGTCACCGGTCAAGTACGCCTGACGAAGCTCGGACTGCTTGAGCATCATCGCCGCCCACGCCGGAATAACTACCCAGCGTCCCGTCTCCGGGATGTTCTGCTCGTCGAGCACCTGCATCAGCCGGAGGATGACGTCGAGGATTTCGATCTGGCCGGTAGTTGGCGACCGCGCCACCACGCTGAGCGGCGTACCGGTGACACCGAGATTGACGTCGCCGGAAATCATGCCAGCGGTAGTGCCCCGGTTCTTGGCGTGTGCCTTGCTGAGTAGGTCGAGGAGGACCGCACGGTCGACCACGATCTTCATCTGCTCGCCCGCGTCATCGGACCATATCTCGAGCAGATTGATGTCAGACTGGATCCGCATCACGTCGTCGAGGGCGAGGTTGAAATAATCGCCCTTGTCGATCAGCAGTTCGACATTGCCGCCTTCCGGACGGTCGATGGTGAGCAAGCCGTCGGCACGATACGGCCGAATAGTGATGGTCGGCTTGGTGCGAATGATGACCTTGTCACCCTGGTTCTTGATCTCGCCCTCGTAGTCGGTGTTCGAGATCGCCGCGAGAACGGTGCTCGCATAGAACTTCTCTATCAGCTTGCCCGACCAGATCTCGGGGATGAACTTGTTGGCACCGAGGGCGTTGGCGGTTGAACCGACCGGCCATAGCGGAGGTGTGGTACCTGCACCTGCAATAGGGAATGCCATTTCCTTGGCTCCGGGTTAGCCCCTCGCGGGGGCTACCCGGAAGGAGCGTTAAGCGATACGACCCTCGTTCGAAGCGAGGATGATTGCGGCGTCGTTCTCCAGCTTCTCGGCTTCCCGACCGCGATATCGACCTGCGGCCACGTCAGCATAGAACTGGGTAATCTGCTGTCGGGTGATTATCGGCTTGTCAGCGGGAACTTGAGTTGCCGCTGGGCTGGCTCTGCCGGGTGCCGCCAAACTCTCAAGCGGGATCTTTCCAGGCTGCGACCCATTACCACCACTTGGGGTAGGGGTAGGCGGCGTTTCAGATCCCGGCGAAGGCGGGCTTCCTGCAGCCTCTTCAGCCACAAAAGCCTTGAAGAAGGTTAGCACGCGAGCGGCATTATTGCTCGAGTACGCCGACTTCAACAACTCATGTCTTGTAACACCCGAAAAAGGATCGGGCAAGGCCAGCCACGACAGAAAACGTTCGTCATAGTTGATCTGCCGCCAAGGCGGCAGCGCCTCGTCGAGCTGCGTTTTCATCTTCTCTCGCTCGCTGGTAACCACGACAGTCGAAACGCTGTTGACACTACCGCTCAACTCATTGAGCTGCCGCTGCAGTTTGAACATCTCCCCGGCAAGCTCTTCGCGCGCCTTGCGCCCGACGACGCCGAGGAATTCCTGCCCGAACTCCTCTTCCTCCTCCGCCGTCACCAGCTTCTTTATCTCCGGCATCGGCTGCTGACGCGGCTGCTGCTGCTGCTGCTGCGGAGCCGGACGCTGCGCCTCAAGTGCCGCCAGCCGCTGAGCGAGGGCTTGACGTTCCCTCTCGGCTTTTGCCAGCCGGCCTTCGGCCGACTTCAGCTTGTGCTCCAGATCCGGCTCCGGCGTCTGGGGGGCAGAAGGAGTCGCGGTCTGGGGCTGGGGATTGGCTGGCGGCGCTTCAGGCGCAGGATCAGGTTCACCGGCTGCTTCCCGGCGCTGCTGCTCCTGCATGGCTAATGCCCGCTGGGTAGCAGCCACGACGGCAGCGGGAAGGCGAACGTTAGGATCGGTTGGTGCTAGCTGGACGGCCATTGTGATTTCTCTGCTGGTTTTTTCAGGTTACGCATGCGCTCGGCATTCTGTACGGTTTTACGAGCATCGGCGAACAGATTGAAGATGTGCGTCGCCTGCACCGCCTGCCCCTGATAGTTAGATAGGGTGGCGGGTTCGGACGCCACCAACTTCTTCACCGTTTCAGCGACGTAGGCGTCAAGCGCCTTGAGAAATACCTCCCACTCGCGCGGACAAGTTTTGGAGAGCTGGAAAGCCGCGACCACCAGCTCCTCGGTTTTGCTGATCGCCATCTACGCCGCAGTAACTTCCTTGACTTTATTCTTGCCGCTCATCCTGCCAGAACCGCCGCCCTTGGCGAACTTGCCCCCGCCGCTACCCATCTGGGCCGACTGGCCAGGAGTCTGCGTACCGGACGATCCCTTCTTCGCCATCTTGCCCGACGGACCGGGATTGACGAACTTCGGCGATGACTTCTTCTGTGTCTTGGTCTTGTGAGCCGGTGTCGACTTGTCACCCATTTTCGTTCTCCTCTGTTAACTATCGATAGTTAAGCCGTCGTGAACGACCACACCGTGGTCGACGCCTGCGCTGCAGCATTATTACCGGCGAGGTCGCGCACCGCCCCTGCCGTCCATGTGATGTAGTGCTGGGTCGCCGCTGCCAGCACGGCCGGCGGACGCAGATTGACCTTGTTGCCGCCGGTTATGTACGCCTGCCCCAGCCCCGATCCGATATTGGCCGGGATCGACCATGCGTGCACCAGCACGTTACCAGTGGTGAGGAACAGGCTGAAGGTGCCAGAACCGAACACAATCTGCTCGTTGAAGGTCACCCCCGGGCTGACGGTAGTCGCCACCCCGGTTGCATTGTCAAGCGGGGCGAACACGCTGACCGCAGGGACGGTGACATCGGACGCCTGCGCCGTCTGTTGCTTGACGATAAGCGTCCCGACGTCAGCATCGTCGACCCCGCGAATGTGCGCGGGGGTGATGCTGAGCTGCGCCTCCATTTCCCGGATGACTACCGGAAAGTCGTTACGATCGATACTGCGACGGGCCGAACCGGCAAGGATGAGTGCCTTGGCGAGATCGCCATCATCGATCTTTTTGTACGGGGTAAGTGCCATTATCCTACTCCTCCGGCGATCTTCGGCCCGACGCTCGGACCCATTTGATTGGTAGTCGCCGGTCCCTTCTGGTTACCTTGCGCCGCAGCGCCGGGCGGCGGGGTACCGGGCGGCGGGGTACCGGGCGGCGGGGTTCCCTGCGGCTGGACTGGTCCACCCTGCCCGGGAGGCGGCGCACCGCCAGCCATCGCCATCTGCAGCTTGGCCCGAGCTTCCGCCTGCGCCTCCTGCATCTCGATCTCTTCCTCGGACGGTACGATATTATCGCCATCCATGCCAATCGTATCCGCAACCGAACGCAGGATATTGGCCCGCCCCTTGGTGCCGATGATCGGGGCATCGATCGGATTGGCGGTGATCTGCAGAAACTCGAGCTGCCGGGAGCGCTGGGTTTCGCGCTGCACCGCGACGTTGACTCCTTTAACCACCACCTTCTCGCTGCCGGAGAACACCCCGGTCTGATCCGTGAGCATCAGCAGATCGTACAGATAACCGAGCATCGGCTCCATGATGTCGCCGTCGATGTTAGCTGCCACCGTCTGTAGTATCTTGCTGGCGTTGCCCATCAGCATCGCCAAGCCAGCAGCAGTCCGGCCCGCACCCGCACCCGCACCCTGACCAGACAGGTATTTGGGAATAGCAGACAAGTCGTCCGCCATCGCGTTGAATTTCTCGTAGATAGCGAGGAGATCCTGGGCATTGGAATTCGGCTGGAAGAACGAAATCGGGGCCTGGGTATTGTTGCCCATCGGGTCCGAATTGACGTGCCATCGCTTCCATGGATAGAGATCCTCCCCATCCTCGCCCGCCGTCAATCTGTCATCGGTGACCACGACCTGTGGACCCGAAGCGATGCTGAGATTGTTAACTAGTGCCCGGAGCGTCGCATTTGCAACGTCCTCGATGTCGGCAAGGATATCGGGCAGCCCGTTGCCCACTGGCGTTCCGGGTACTTTTTCGAAGCTGGTGATGAAGTAGTTGTGACGCTGGCGCGGGCTCGGGTTCATCTGGCACTTGATGACGTGCGTCCCGATCAGGTAGAGCTCGACTTTGTAATCCCGCATCGGATCGGTGATGCCCTGCATCCCCCAGTCGCTCAGCATCCGCCCCTGGATGTTGCCGTTGAAGCACAGGAAGTTGATCATCCCGCTTCGGTTATAGCGTGGATTTTCCCGGTTCTCCTGCACAGCACGTTCTGCGTCATAGCTGTCCCAGTCATCGGCAAGCCCGCCACGCCCGTACTCATCCAAAACCGCCCGCACCTCCTCGTGCATGTATCCAGGTAAATCCAAGCAATCATTGATTTCGGCGCGCGATAACCGCCCGCGCTCGATAACGTCAGCTGCCTGTATCGTACCGGCACCGGGTGACCAGTACACGTCGAAGGGGGATAAACGCTGCCAGAACATCCTCGGGATCTGCTGGGTGCTGGGCCCCTGCTCACCCCACGTCACCGACGGCACCACCTTGACCACCGGCCCCTTGAGCACGCCGTAGGGGAACAGCGGCACGTCGACCACCAGTTCCGCCAGCGCGTGGTAAAATCCCCCCTCCTGCAGCAGCTCCTCGATCCGGTTCTCCGCTGCCAGCGCCCGCTTGGTGGCTTTCTTGGTTTCCGCTTTCTTCGCTTCCGCCATCAACCCTTCGACCCGCCCCTTGATCTGGGTCGGCTCGACCTGCGCCCCCATCGCCTGCACTTCCTGCAGCTCGATCTCGACCAGACGCTGGACATGGCTCTGGATCTCGGGCGGCACGTCGGGGTCTGCAGGGGGAGCGAGGCCCCAAGGTTTGTCGGGCGACAGGTACACGTCACGGAGCAAAGAGCTCGCCCCCCTGCATTTCATCGCGACAATCCGGGCATAGACCTCACTACCGCCGAACTGCCGTATCTCTTGCAGTTTACTCGGGTGGTACTCCCCATTAAACGTACGAAGCGCGTGCATCAGGCGCGACGACCACCCCCCGCTTACCATGTCACGGTGAGTCCGGAACATGTCGTACATCCCACGGACGTAGCCCGCGAGATCGGTCATGGTTTGCTCGGACTTGCCACCCTTGGCATAAGCATCGCGCTTCAGCTTGTCGCGATCCTGCAGCTGCTGCTCGTATTGGGCTGGCGGGACGACCCGCACTGCACCACGACTAGGGTGTGAGTACTGGGGTGCTAGGGGGATCGGCAGGGCGGGGGGCATGCGTCCTCGCTTGCGCTATTTGTCGAGCTATACTAGTTCTGACTGCAGCGTCAAGCAGTTAGAGGTGTACGATGAACGCCGTGATCCAGCGCGACATCGATCTAGTACGATTGGCCCGCGAGATCGCCATCGATCACTACGATATCGACGACCTACTCACACGCTACCAATTAAGCTATGATCAGTGGGGAGCGCTTCTGGAGTATGAGCGCTTTAACGATCTACTAGCGAACGAAGAGGAAGCGTGGAGCTCGGCAAAAAATACTCGTGAACGGGTCAAGCTGAAGTCGGCGTCGGTGATCGAGATGTATCTCGAGGACGCCGCCAAGTCGCTGCTCGACGCCAAGGAGACGCTGGTGGCAAAAACCGGACTGGCGAAGCTGGTTGCCAGTTTCGCCGGCATCGGCACCGAAGCGGACCAGAAGCATGCTGGCGGCAGCGGTTTCAGTATCACCATCAATCTGGGGGACAAAACCCTGCAGGTGGGAGCGCACCGGATACGCAGTGCGGTGGAAGACCATCAAATATCAGGTGAAAATGAGGTTTTTGAGGGCGAAATCGACGCTTTTGGGGTGAAAAAGCTCGGTTTTAACCCCCAAAACGGGGATATAAACGCCTTCGAAATCAACGCAGATCTGGGGTAAAAAATGACCCGGGACGAGTATTTCGACCAGCTCGAGGTGCCATATCACGTCCGCGTGGAGCAAACCGCCTGGGAACAGCGCCATACCCTGAACAGATTGTGGGGTATCAAGGGGATGACGCTCAGGCAGCTGGTACCGATCCGGCAAAAAATGGGTTGTAAGTCCCACTCGATCGAGCGGATCCGGCAAATCTGCTATCGCGCCGCCCGGGACGAGCGGGAAAAGCGCCGCCCCCCGTTTGAACGCTGGCTGAAGCAGCAGAACCAGCCCCGCACGCTCTATAACGAGCTGCAGTACGTCGCCAGCGGGGGCAAACCAAAGCCAAAACCAAAGCCAAAACCGAAGGGACCGCGCCCACCTCGCCGCCTGCCACCCGAATGGCTGATGACGTGGCTCAGACTGCCCAAGATCGTCGACCTCGACCTGCCGGTGAGCGTCCCACTACCGGAAGGATGGGACGGACGCGCTCAGATCGCGTACATCCCCCTGAACAACACGACGGTGTTCCGGGTGCTGTGCAACACGCTGCAGGGCGAGCGCTACTGCGACCTGCTCATCGACCATGCATGGGACGGCGACACTCGCCCGCTGTTCCTGCAGGCGATCGATCACATACTTGTTGCTGCGTCGCCAGAAGGCGACGTGGTGGATAGCGCCGCAGGCGCTCAGCGATCCTGAAAGGAGCGCCAGGTATAATGCCTGACATCGCGTTCACCCCACCGCCCACCGTGCGCGAGTTCATGCTCAGCGAAGCGTTTTTCCGGATTATCGCCGGACCCGTCGGCAGCGGAAAAACCACCGGGGTGATGATGGAGCTGTTGCGGCGCAGCTGCGAGCAGGAGCCGGCAGCGGACGGGTTGCGTTACACGCGGTGGGCGATCGTCCGCACCACGCTGAAGCAGCTCCGCGACACGGTATTGAAGGATATAACGCAATGGCTCGAACCGATCGTCACGTTCAAGGTCACCGACAACACGGTGTACATAGCGGCAGGCGACGTCCGCAGCGAGTGGCTGCTGATCCCGCTCGAGAACCAGGAGGACCAGAAGCGCCTGCTGTCGATGCAGCTTACGGGAGCCTGGTTGTCGGAAGCTATCGAGATACCGTTATCCTTGACGGAACCGTTAGCTGGACGGTGTGGTCGATTTCCCGGTGCTAACATGGGTGGGGCGACGTGGTTCGGCATGGTCGCCGACACCAACATGCCAACGCTGGGATCCGAGTGGGCCGATTACATGATGGGCCCCCCGGAAACCACCGACGTCTACGTGCAGCCGTCGGGACTAAGCGAGGAAGCCGAGAATTTGGACTGGCTGATGCAGACGCCGGAAACGCTTAAGCTGCCGGTGGGGCATCCGGAACGGATTGCACAGGGGAGGACGTATTATGAGCGCTTGGCGGCGTCACCGCTGGGCGACGCGTGGATCGCCCGCTATGTACGCGCGGAATACGGTGAGGATCCAAGCGGGCTGGCGGTACACCGGGAAACTTTCAACATCAGTTTCCACATCCAGGATGAGATTGATCCGATCCAGGGGCAGATGCTGGTGATCGGGCAGGATTTCGGCAGGTCGCCGTGCTCGATAATACTGCAGATGGACATGAAAGGGAAAGTGCGGGTGCTGGGGGAGTGTCTGGCAGAAGATATCTCGCTCGAGCTGCACCTGCAGAAAAACCTCAAGCCGCTGCTGGCGTCGAAGCGCTACGCGGGCCTGCCATCGGTGATTATCGGCGACCCGGCAGGGGCAGCGAAGGATAGCTTGTACGAGGAAACCAGTTTCGACCTGTTGAAACGCAACGGGTTTATCGCGTTTCCGGCACCGACCAACGATATCGACGCACGATTGCGGGCAGTGGATAGTTTGCTGCTGCAGCAGCGCGACGGCGGACCGGCAATGCTATTCAGTCTGATGCACTGCCCGAAACTGGTGCGGGGTATGATGGGGGGTTATCGCTACGCGAAAACCAAATCCGGTCAAACCAAGCCGCTACCGGACAAGAATGAGTACTCGCACCCCGCCGACGCACTGCAGTACGGATGCCTGGGGATCCATGGCGGGTTGATGACCCGTATTATCCAGCAGATGCAGCGGGCTCCTCGTCAGCATCGTCCTCGACCGCCGGTTGGCGGTTGGACCTGACCGAGCCAGCGTCAGCTGGTGAGGTGTGTGAGCTGTTGAGCGAGCTGTGCTCGTCGTCAGGTGCACGTGCCACCTGTAGGGGGTTGGACGTAAGTTTGTCAACCATACGGTCAAGCTGATCCATCACCTTCATCGGATCGGGATGGACGGCAGGAGTGGGTTTGAACGAAGGTAGCGGAACGGCACGGGGGATGACGTGCTGCTGGGTGGTGGGATCGATGGTGTTCTCGATGATCCACTGGATGACATCGGCAGTGCGGTAAAAGATGTTGCGCTTGAAGCGGTAGAACGGCGGGCCTTCACCGCGATTGCGCCAGATCGCCACCGTGGGTCCGACGACGCCGACGGCACGCCCGAACTCGTCCTCGCTAATGATGCCCAGCAGCGTCCGCACGTCGGTAGTGGGGAGTGTTTCACTCATGGTGGGTTAATACTGCACTGGGGGGTGGTTGACAAGCTGGAACTTTTTAACTCTCCAGCTTTTAACTTTTCAGCTTTTAACTCTTCAGCTTTTAGGGGTGTAATGGGCTGGAAAGTAATGATTTTTGAATTTTTGGTTTTTGAGTTTTGGTATATGCGACGTACCTAAAAGCGGCGGGCGGGGGTGGGTGCCCCGAGCCAGATACCCCGCCGGCCCCTCACTATCGATAGTGAACCATGCCCCGAAACCGCTCACTATCGATAGTTACCGGACAAAAACCTGCTAAATTAGCTATAGTGTAGGGATTGGATAATCCATCCCATAATTCGGAGAATGAAACTATGGTTACCAAAGCAAAGCCTGCCCTCGTGGGGGATAACACTGACGCAATGCTCATTGCGGCGGCGAATGAAGCGGGCGAGGCGTTTATCATCCACAAGGATGTTTGGCCCGCACGGTTCACCCAGATTGTGACGCTCGCCATGGATGGCGTTGCCACGATGGATAATCGTAACGAGGGCAAGAAAGGGCCGGACGGTAAGGCCCTCCCCAAGGATGACAGCGTGTCGCGTTTCCTGTCGCAAATGTCCCGTCACGTCACGGAACGCGCCGTCCATGGCGTGGAACTAACTGAAGAGAGTGCCGCGACTAAGGCGAGCGAATTGCGTGTCGCGTGCAATCTCGGATTGCTCAACGCATCGGACGGTATCAACGGTCTATTTGTGCTGGCCGATGCTCGCGAGGCACGGGCGAAACTCGGAACGGATGCCAAGTCGGTATTTCAGACCTATGCCGACGTGGGACGTGAGACTATCAAGGCTAAGGCGCGTCTCAGCGCCGACGCCTTACTACCAATAGTGCGGAAGGCTAAGACGCCAGAAGTGAAGCTATCGGGCAAATGGCTCAAGGCTTTTGAACTCCTGAAAGACACGCTAACCAACGAAAAGAATGAGGCGTACGATACCTTTGAGGGCCGCGCGAAACGTGAGACGCTGGTTGCGTTGATTGATGCGCAATACAAGGTTCTCAAGAATATGGAGGATGACGCACAGATTGCCAAGGATCGCGCCGCGAAAGAGGAGGAAGCACGCGAGGCGAGCGCTGCCGCCGATGAAATGATGGCAACGCTGGTCACGCGTGAAAAGGAAACGGTAAAGATCGCTGCCGCCGTTGTCCAGACCGCACGCAAGCGCGGGAGGTAAGGTTCCCGTAACTATGGGAGGGCTTCGGCCCTCCTATTTTTTGGCCCGCGCATTCATCACGCACGCGGTGCCGGGCCGTTCACTATCAATAGTTAACGGAGCCTTACAATGTCAAAGCGCGATATGATCGATGTAATCATCCGGCAATACGGTGGATGTATTGATCCGGGAATAAACTGGACGTGGGCAATCTTTCACGATGATTTCAGAGGGCGCTTTGCGTTCGCTGAAGTTACAGAAAGATTTCCCGACCTCGATCATCGAGGATATTACAAAACCGGTGTTGACGGCACGAGCGGATTTAGATTTCGCTAACGTTACGGGGAGGGCGCAAGCCCTCCCCATTTTTTCATTTGTTTATTTCATTTAACTATCAATAGTTAACTATGTTTAAAAAAAATTTAGAGCAGTGCGCATTCCCCACGCGTACGGGGAACGGTGACGCTTACTATTGGTAGTAATATTACATTTAGATTACAATAATTACTACATTTAGATTATCAAATTTACAACTTGTAGAGTAGCGCGGCGCGGTGAAAACGGCAGAGTGGCTGATCTCCGCCCTTTCTTACACGTCTCAAGGTTGTATTTGTACCATCAAGAGATTATTATTTATACTTCTTAGAATATATATATATGATGCTACGTAGAGGGGACTACCGCCTGCAGCCCCGAGGCCCCCAACGGCCAAGGGGGGGTGCCCTTCTTTGAGATGTTGATAATCGTGCTAACAACACAAAATTGGCGGATTTCTGCGGTCTGCTGCCAATGAATAAGCCTTTAATATCCGTAAACTTACAAAGGAGGATGTACCATGCCACGACGTGCCAATATTGAAATATTGGATGATGAAACAGGCGAGCCGATCTCACGCGATGAAGCGTGCCGTCGACTTGATCATGTTCCACAAACATTACGCCAGAAGCTATCCAACTGGCGTTTTAACCATCCAGGAAAATACCGTGTGTACCTTGCAGATTTAGCTTCCAAGTACCCCACCATGACGGTGCCGGTGCTCACGGCGCTCAATCCCCACAAGCCACACGATTACAAACTGCAGCGCTTGGCTGATCTATGCGGTGTGTCCCGTACGACGATTGAGCGCCGCTTGCAGGAATGGGAGCGAGATCATTCCGGGCCCATCGTTCTCGAGGAGTTCCGTAAATTCGCAAAGGAGGATCGTCGCCTTGGCCGCGCATTCCATCCGGGCCGGACACGACACAAGTACCACGATTAACTATCAATAGTAACAACTATGGAGTGTATAACATGAGCACCACCCCAAGCACCTACGCCATCGTCTGCATCATCTCCGGCCAACGCCGCTACTGGCACCGCAAGCGCCGGATCTGGCACAACTTCTACGATGCAACCAACTTCACCAAAGGAGAGAAACGCTCGTACAAACTCCCTGCATCCCCCATAGGCGCGCCACCTGCAGAATGGGTGAGCGTGCTGCACGGCATGGGCGATACGTTTTACCCCGCTGCCAGCGTGCTGGCGCAGTACCACTAACTATCAAAAGTGAGGAGAACCACAATGACGGATCTGCAGATAATCGAAGCGATGCTCGATCGTGCTGGCATCGACCACACTCGCGAGGAGCCCGATCGTAACCCTGACGGGTTCATCGCTATCGACATCGAGCATGACGGCTTCACTCAGGCATTCACCCAGTGGAAGTTCACGCCCGAGGGCAAGCTCCTCGTGGTGACCGCTGGCTGGTAACACCCACCCCTAACTATGGAGAGTTAACCATGACCAACGTCAACAAGCGCATCTTCGACGAGCTGGCGCACTGCCTGCGCGTCAACAACGTGGGGAACGCACTCATCCTGCAGATCGCTGACGTCTGCGCTCGTGCCAACCCCAACTTCCACCGCGACTGGTTCCTGCAGGAGTCGGGATATCTGTCGCCCAACCCCACCACCCGGTTGCTCAAGCTGGGCAACAAGATGAAGGTGATACCGATGACACCCAGAGGAGAAGGATAATGATTAAGCTAGAACTCACACAGGAAGAACTCGCAGCGCTGGTGCATGCGTGCGGCATCGCTGACGATGAAGGCTACATCACCCCCGGCGACACGATGCACCGCGTCTGGCGTCGGCTCGTGGATATGGAGGACACTGACACTGACACTGACGGTGAACTTGCGGGCTACTCGCCCTGCCCCACCTGTGGTGCAGCAGCCAAATATGGGAGCAAGTGATGAAACTCTGGATCGCACAGAACGACGCGACTGGTGATTTCTATCTCACCGACGACCCCGAGCTCGCCAGCCATGGCAGCACTGAACTGACCGAGGTTGAGTACCTCAGCTACCGTCACGTCGCACGTGACTACGACACTTGGCAATTGCATATCGCAGCCCGCATCCGTGCCAACCAGAAGGAGAAATTCGGATGAAAAGCAAGTACATCACGCTCGAACCCGAGCGCAACTACAACATCTACACACTAGGTGGGCACGTCCACACTGGACGTGTCGCCGCATCTGCGACCCCGGGCGCGCCAGCGCCCGACATCGTCTACCTGCAGCACGTCGTCCATCCCGGCAAGCATGACCTGCTGCTGGCGATCGACATGGAGTTCATCACTGCCGTGGAGGAGATCGAACTATGACCTCAACGCCCCCACCCACTTTCACCACCTTCACCCACATCGCTACCGAGCTCGCCAGCTATCACGCTTCCCAGCTCGACAGCCAGCACCGCCAGCTCGAGGAGACGCGCAAGCGGCTGGCGATCGACATGGATGTGCTGGAGCGACGCACCAACCACTTCATCCACCATCACTGGGCTGATCTGCGTGAGCACCACTGGATGCCGATCCGCCCCTACAGCGGCGGCTGGGGTCGCAGTCGCTGGGACTGGCAACAGTACTTCCGCAATCTCGCGCGCGATCTCCACTACCCGTTCATCCACGTGCGTAATGGGGGGCGTTACGTCCACAGCACCAACATCTACCAAACCAGGGTGCTGCTCGAAATGCCCCGCCGCAAGTACCTGCTGCCGCTCTACTCCAGCTTCCTGCTGCTGGATCAGAGCAAGCACTTCCACAACACCGTCAGCTGGTGCTGGAGCCTAGAACCCGAGATGTTCGTGTGGTGGTGCGAGCAGCTCAAAACCGACGAGGAGATGCGTAATGCCCTCACGCACTCCACAAGAAATCATCGCTGAGATCACGCGCATTCGGAACGCCGTTCTCAACGATCCGACCATCAAGCCCAACGATGCCCGCTGGAAGAGGGCGATCATCGAGTGCCATGCACTGTGGCGCTCGCTACCCAACCTGCATCCTGACTACTACGACGACCCTAACTATCGAAAGTGAGGAACCATCCACATGACCAAATATGATCAACACAATCCCCCTGCAGCACCCGAGGGCAAGCGTGCCGAATGGGTGCGTCCGTTCATCCATCGTGGTGTGAACGTGCCCGGCAAGTGGCGCTTCGTGCCAATCAAACGTAGCAAGCGTCGCAACGTTGCCGGAAGCCCCGACAGCATGGCCGACATCTTGGACACTCTTCACGCTGCCGCCAACAAGCCGGCTGTCAAACACAACCTAGACGCGGTTCGTATCGCCAACGCCATGCAAGGGCTCAATGCCCCGCTCGGGTTCCTTTACGGCATGCAGATGATGGAGGCGGACAACCCCATGATCGACCAGTGCATTGCCGCGATCGAGCTCGCCCAGCTGACGCTCACCAACCTCATTCCCCTCGGAGATGACCAATGAGTAACTACTGGTTTGAGGTGGTAATGCACCCCGATGCCATACATGGCGGTGCTCAAGTTACCGACGACCGATCCAGATGGCTGTACATGGTCGGCACCGGTCATAGCACCCCCATCGCCCTCGTAGCGGGCCCCGATGACTACACCGCGTGCGCTCGCGCGCGGCTGATCACCAAAGCACTCAACAATGAGCGCCGGCGTATGCTGGCTGCAGCAAGGGAGGACGAAGGAGAATGAGGTACATCATCGTCAAGCATGGTAATACGTTCCACGTGGCGAAGCAGGGATTGGGAGTTTATAAACCCTATACCATCATCGCATCCACGCGGAGCGAAGCCAGCGCTACCGAGCTATTTACTGCGCTGATGCACTACGCTGACTTTAACCACCTTGAGGATCGCAATCGCTCGTCCAACACGAGCGAATGATCTTGCGATCCTTCACTTACAAAGGAGTGATCAACATGCGTGACATTGGAAGCGACTTCGCCCTCGTGCCGGATAACGGTCCGCCCCGTCTCATCCGCTACGACCTGCCGTGGTCCGACTACGATCTCGTGGCGGTGCTCGAGATCGACCAGAACCTGTTGCGGATCAACCGGGAGATCTACGACAAACTTAGCGCATTCCAGCAGCACATGGTGCTCCTGTGCAGGAAGGAGTTCCTCTACATCGGGGATCTCCCCAGCTAACTATGGAAAGTCACCACCTACCCCATGGCTGGCGTAAGCCGCAGCGCCTTGAGTACTGGCTCCGGGAGCGTTTCCCGGAGCTGGAGTTCGTCTGCCGTCGCTTTAAACTTCGCGGCGACGGTTACTACTACATGAGCATCAAAGCCACTATCGCCAACCATCCTGCCAAGCTGCGCTACCACCAGCATATCCGTCTCGACCAGCTCTGGCGTCAGGACAGGTTCGACCTGCTACTCGCTCAGCTGTGGTTGGTCACCCCCCGGAGGTGAGCTATGGCTCGTTTCACCGTAAAGGATGCCCGTCACCCCGGTTGGCAGGTAGCGAAAAACCTAGCCGACCTGCTCAACTCCGACTTCAAGCGCTTGTACTTCAGTGTCTACGTCGACTACCCATCCACTACGCAATATCCCCAACCCAAGGAGGAAGCATACTTCATCGTTGCCAAGCACCCACTCACCAACGAACTGCGGTTCAGGCGGCGGATCACGCTCAATGAACTGATGACCGAAGAGGGATACCAGCTGCTCGTAGCGCAGCTGTATCTGGTCGAGCCACCCACCTAACTTCCAATAGTAACCCACACTAGGAGAACACACATGCGACTTTCAGATCTACGCGACGTTCTCGTCGCCTTCATGGACGCCGGTATTGCCGTCGTCATCGAGAGCGAGCCCGGACGTGGCAAGTCCGAGTTCATGCGGCAGATGATCCGCTATCTGACCCATCGTGACGGCTACACGTGGGGTTATCAGACGCTGTTCATGGCGACCCAGAGCCCGACCGAGATGCTGGGCTACCAGTACAAGGGCGAGCGCTGGTGGAACGACGAGGGCAAGCTCGTCAAGCCCGGTACGGCGGGCGTGGAGCCGACTGCCGTGACCGAGCCCTCGCTGCCGCCGTGGATGCTCAGCGACGAAGGGAAGCCCGTCTACGCCTATCGTAGGGGCCTTCTGGTGATCGAGGAGTGGGGACAGGGTGAGAGTGACAGCAAGCGCGCTGCCGCCCAGCTCCTGCTCAAGGGCGAACTAGGTCCGTTCCACCTGCCCGGGTTCAGCACCGGGGATGGCTGGGGCATCATCGCCCTTACCAACGGTTCCGCCCATCGTTCGGGCGTCACCAAGGAGTACGACTTCATCATCAACCGGGTGGCGTGGCTCAAGCTGACCGACGACATCGTCGGCACCGAAGCCGCACTGGTCGAGCGTGGCGTGCTGCCGCCGCTGGTGGCGTTCGCCCATCAGCATCCCGAGATCCTGCTCCAGCCCGGCGTGCCGGAGAAGCAGGGGCCGTGGATGACGCCGCGTACCCATGAGATGACGTCCAAGTTCCTCGTGCAGTGGATGAAGCAGCATGGTGGGCGCATCCCGACCGACGGTACGACGCTCGAGGCGATGGCGGGAATGATCGGCCACGAGACGGCGATGGCGGTGCAGAACTTCATTCGTCTGGAAAACGAGGTGCCGACCATCGAGGAGATCGTTGCCAACCCGACGACCTGCCCGGTGCCCGAGAGCTTGGATGCCCGCTACCTGGTTTGCTACTCGCTGGCCCATCGCGTCAGTGAGAAGAACGCACAGCAGGTGCTGATCTATGTCGACCGGCTTGGCAAGGAGTTTGCCGTGACGTTCGCCAAGGCAGCATGCGGGCGGATGCCGATGCTGGCGCTCAGCCCGGCGTTCACCGCGTGGGCTAAGAAGAACAGCTCCCTGATGGCGCTGATGCAGCAGTTCCGCTGAGGAACGAAGGGGGCGGTTTGCCGCCCCCTCACTATCCATAGTCACCCACTCATAAAATGGAGGATCAAGTGAGCAACGACATACGCCGTAAATTTCAGGCTAGACGTGATGATGCGATGAGCCGTTATAATAGTGATCTGTATACCATCGATAGGGATGTGGAAATATTCAACCAGTACCAAGAGAAGTTCGATGAGTATCCAATGGTGATCATCGACGCCAACGATGAGAACATATTCATCAATCGCTACCAGTTTGGTTTGCGGGATCACTTCGCCAAGCTGTGCAAGCAGCACGGCTACACGCACATCGTCATCTACAAGCACAGCTACCGGTACGACATGATCGTGCCGCGTAATAAAAATACCGGCCAGCTAGTTGGATCGTTGTTGTTGGTGGCGGGTAAGGATGCGATATCCGTGACTACCAAAGCCCGCTCGTGGACGTTCACTTTTAGGCGCGACGATGGCGAGAAGATGTTCATGCACTGGATCGAGCAGTGTAAAACCGACACGTTGTACCGATTGATACTGCGCTTCGCCCCCAAGGAGTAACCATAGATGCTAACGATCAAGATTGAGATCCGCACCGCCCACCTCACTGCCGAGAAGGATCAGGTGATGGTCAAGCTGGTGCGCATTCTTGCCAAGCAGATCCTCGCTCAGGCCAGCCTGATGCAGGACCTTTCTCCACCCGAGATCAAGATCACGGCGGGGGATTTCTTCTCGTCCACCGACGAGATCAAGCTCTTCGATGCTGACGGCAACGAGTACGATACCGACGTAGTGTCGGCGATCGATCGCTTCG
>Ga0105252_10000115_pt1 | contig 64027 bp, 59 predicted proteins | sample EasRivMeERMZT100_FD_89675 | JGI IMG/M metagenome (GOLD analysis project Ga0105252, IMG submission 89675) | Soil microbial communities from meander-bound floodplain in the East River, Colorado, USA - East River MetaG ERMZT100 | ecosystem: Environmental > Terrestrial > Soil > Floodplain | place... | reverse complement strand
GTGGCGGACGCCAATGCCTCCCGCGGGGAGATGCAGCTCCGGGCGCATCGGGGCTGAGGCCTTCCCCCCCCGGCTGCTCACAGGTTCCGGCTTCGCACATGGCGTCGATCCCCGAGTCAACCAAATCCAAGGCGGGACTCATACTCAGCGGGGGTGGCGCCCGCGCCGCCTATCAGGTTGGCGTGCTGAAGGCGGTGAGGGATCTGCTGCCCCTGCCAGAGAAGAATCCGTTTCCCATTGTTTGCGGCACCTCGGCCGGCGCGGTCAACGCCGCCACTCTGGCGATATTCGCCGACAACTTCGGCGCCGCTGTGGGCAGTCTTCTGGAGGTCTGGGAGAACTTCCACGTTAACCACGTTTACCGTTCAGATCCGATCGGGATCGCCCGCGTCGGGGCTCGCTGGCTCGCAGCGATGATGCTGATTTCCCGCACCAGTCCGATGTCGTTGCTCGACAATAGCCCCCTTGCCGAGATGTTGTCGCGCAACCTCGACTTCGGCCGCATCCAGGAGAACATCGACAAGGGCTGCCTGTACGCCGTCTCGATCACCTGCTCCGGCTATACATCGGGACAGAGCGTCTCCTTCTACCAGGGAGGGCCGGGCACGGAGGCGTGGGAGCGTACGCAGCGGGTCGGCGCGGCGATGCCGATCCGGGTGGAACACCTGATGGCGTCGGCGGCGCTGCCGTTCATGTTCCCGGCGGTGAGAATTAATCGTGAATATTTCGGCGACGGAACGATGCGCCAGATCGCCCCGATCAGCCCCGCGCTGCACCTGGGTGCCGACCGGGTACTGGTTGTGAGCACGGGCCAGCAAGTCGCGAACGCAGAGCCGCCTCGGGTGCGCGGCCATCTATATCCTTCGGTGGCGCAGATCGCCGGTCATGCGCTGAACAGTATTTTTCTGGACAGCCTCAGCGTCGACATCGAGATCCTGAACAGACTAAATCGCACCATCAGCCTTATCCCTCCGGAGAAACTGCGGGAAGCCGGGCTGCCGCTGCGGCAAATCAAGGTGCTGGTGATTTCGCCCAGCCAACCGATCGAACGGATGGTGGTCCGCCACGTGAACGAGTTGCCCTGGACGGTGCGGTTTCTTCTGCGGGGCATCGGGGCTATGAACCGCAATGGATCGAACCTGGCGAGCTATCTGCTGTTCGAGGAAGGCTATTGTCGAGCGCTGATCGATCTGGGCTACCAGGACACCATGGCGCGGCGCGCAGAAGTGGTGGAGTTCCTGCGTGACGGGCAGGAGATTTGAATGCGCCGCGACCCCACCTCATGAGTCAACCTCCCGATCCGTTCGAATTCCTCAAGAGCCTGTGGGGTCCGATGGGATTGCCGTTGCCGGGATCGATGGGCTCGGGACTCGACCCGGGCGAGATCGACAAGCGCATTGCAGAGCTGAAATCGGTTGAGAACTGGCTTAATATGAACCTCAACGTTCTGCGAACTGCCGTTCATAGCTTGGAGATGCAGAAGTCGGGCCTTGCCGCCATGCGGGAAGCAGCTTCCAGCGCGGCAAAGTCTCAGGGTGCGCCGCAGACCCCGCCTCGACCTGGTGGGGACCCAGCAAAGAAATGAGCCCGGCGCCAGCCGCGGCACGGAACGAATTATTGACCTAGGAGAAGAAATGCCTAAAGCGATTCGAATCCAGCAACAGGGCGGACCGGAAGTGCTCAAGTGGGAGGACGTCCAGGTCGGAGACCCCGGACAGGGAGAGGCGCGCGTGCGCCATAAGGCCTGCGGCCTCAACTTTCTGGATGTCTATCAGCGCAGCGGCCTGTACAAGCTCGCTTTGCCCTCAGGCATGGGCAATGAAGCGTCCGGCGTCGTCGAAGCCGTGGGAGCGGGCGTGAGCCACGTGAAAGCGGGCGATCGCGTCGCCTATTCCGGGGGCGCTCCCGGCGCCTATTCCGAGGTGCGGGTCATGCCGGTGGAACGCCTCCTGGTCCTTCCGGAAAAGATCTCATTCGAGACCGCCGCGGCAATGATGCTGAAAGGCATGACGGCGCAGTATCTCCTGAGGCAGACCTACAAGGTCCAGCCGGGCGATACGGTCCTGTTGCACGCAGCGGCGGGCGGAGTCGGGCTGATCGCGTGCCAATGGCTGAAGGTGCTCGGGGCTACGGTGATCGCCACCGCCGGATCGGAGGAAAAATGCGCTACGGCCAAGGCGCACGGCGCGGACCATTGCATCAACTATCGCAAGGAGAACTTCGTAGAGCGCGTCAAGGCGATCACCGGAGGCAAGGGCGTGCCGGTGGTGTACGACTCGGTCGGCAAGGATACATTCGTCGGGTCGCTCGACTGCTTGCGGCCTCGCGGCCTGATGGTCAGTTTTGGCAACTCCTCCGGGCCGGTGCCCCCGTTCGAGCTTTCCCTTTTGCAGCAGAAAGGGTCGCTCTACATCACGCGCCCGACTCTGGTTTCTTACACTGGCAAGCGCGAGGATCTGGTCGCAACCGCGAAAGACCTGTTCGACGTCGTGGCCTCGGGGAAAGTGAAGATCGAGGTGAACCATCGGTACCCGCTCAAGGACGCGGCGCAGGCGCAACAAGACCTCGAAGCGCGCAAGACAACCGGATCGACCATCCTGATTCCCTAGTCCGGCGGCGATGGCTGAGCTTGCGGGTCCCACTGTCCCGGGCCTGTTTCCAGAGATCGAGCCGCGCGCAAGCGGAATGCTGCGGCTCGATGCCGTGCATTCCATGTATTGGGAGGAAAGCGGCAATCCGGCCGGTGTTCCCGTGGTTTTCCTGCATGGTGGCCCTGGTGCCGGCAGTACCCCGAAGCACCGGCGCTTTTTCGATCCCGGCGCCTACCGCGTCATCGTCTACGACCAGCGCGGCGCAGGGCGCTCAACGCCGCTCGGTGAATTGCGCGACAACACTACGTTGCATCTCGTCGCCGACCTGGAAACTCTGCGCAGGCACCTGGGCGTTGAGCGCTGGATCGTATTCGGGGGCTCCTGGGGCAGCACGCTGGCGATTGCCTACGCGGAGACGCATCCGGAGCGCTGCCTCGGGCTGATCCTGCGCGGGATTTTCCTTTGCCGCCGGAGCGAGATCGAGTGGTTTCTCTACGGGCTTCGCGGCATATTCCCTGAGCCTTGGGAGAGATTTTCCGGCTTCCTCCCGTGGGAAGAACGCGGCGACTTGCTGCTCAACTATCACCGTCGGTTGATCGATCCCGACCCTGCGGTGCACATGCCGGCGGCGCGTGCCTGGAGCGTCTACGAGGGATCCTGCTCAACCTTGCTCCCCAGCGCCGAAACTGTTGCCTATTTCGCCGGCGACGTCGTAGCCCTGGGGCTTGCAAGGATCGAGGCGCATTACTTCGTGAACAGCATTTTCCTTCCAGAAAACTCGCTGCTCGCGAACGCAGACCGGCTGCGGGATATCCCGGGAGTGATCGTGCAGGGGCGCTACGATATGGTATGCCCGCTCGTGTCCGCGCACGACCTGCATCTCGCCTGGCCGCGGGCCGAATATCGGATCGTGCCAGACGGCGGGCACTCCGTATGGGAGCCGGGGATTCTCGGTGCGCTGGTCGAGGCGACCGAGCGCTTCAAGCGCGCGTCTTCGGTGGCCCCCTGATTCGCGGGAGCGAGTGAAACGCCGCAGCAGCCGCGGCGTTTCACATTTCCTGAAGTGCGGCTTAGATACCCAGGATCTTCATCGCTTTGGCGAGCGTGTCTACGGATTCCTGGTGCTTGCCGGCCTTGTGCAGCGCCTCACCGTCGGCGCGGAACTTCTTGACGTCGGCGGCTTGCTGCGTGGAAAGCTTCGGGCTCTTGGCCAGAGCCGCGTCGATCTTCCTCATGTCCGCGGGGCAATGGAAGGCAAACGCAGAAGCACTGGCAAGCATAAGCGCGCTGAACAATGCTGCGAAACGAAGTGGCATGGGCTTTCTCCTGTAGGGTGTTCCGGTCTGTGCAGGTCGCCTCAAGCGCCGGCTGCCCGCGATGTGTGTGTAAACGATGAAGGCGATGAATCTATTCCGGCCGAGCGCTAGGATAGCGCCCTGGCGGCTGGGGTGCAATTCCCTCCGTCATGATCGTGACCGCAGGTCCCGCGTAGAATAGCGACAAGCCGGAGAAACACGATCGCGTCGCATGAACTCGCCTGTCTCATTGCCGGAAGAAGTCTGGCTGCGCTCGCGCTTTGCCGAGCCTCGGACCGTCGTGCCGCTCGCTACCGGCGACGGCCACCTTTGGCGCAGTCCGGAGCAAATCCGGCCCGCCGCGGTGCTCGTACCCATAGTGCGGCGCGAGAGCGGCCTTACGGTCCTCCTGACCCGCCGTACGGCGCACCTCAATGACCACGCGGGACAAATCAGCTTCCCCGGCGGCCGCTCCGAGCCGGCGGATGTGTGCGCTGCAGCGACCGCGTTGCGCGAAACCGTCGAAGAAATCGGCCTGGCGGCCGTGCGAGTAGAGGTGCTCGGCGAATTGCCCCAGTACGTTACGGTAACCGGATATCGCGTGACCCCCGTAGTTGGGCTCATCACTCCGCCGCTTGATCTGCGGCCGGACGAGTATGAGGTTGCCGAGGTGTTCGAAGTGCCCCTGAGGTTCCTCCTCGATCCGGCGAATCACCAGTCCAACAGCGTTCGCTACGAAGGCCGCGAGCGCCGCTACTACGCCATGCCGTACCGCGAGTACTACATCTGGGGCGCCACAGCCGGAATGTTGATGAACTTCTACGGTTTCCTGACGACATGAACGAATTTCTGGAAGTTCAGCGCGGCGTTCATTCCTGCCGGGAGCGAGGCGCTCGGCTGCGAATCGAACCATGAGCTTTCTTGCCCTCGTCGCGGCGCTGCTGATCGAGCAGTGGCGCCCGCTTGCGGATCGCCGCTACCTGTTCTCGGCCGTTGCAGGCTATGCGGCATTCCTCGAGCGGCTATTCAACGCGGGCGAAACGCGGCAGGGCGCCATTGCATGGCTGATTGCGGTCGTTCCTCCGGTGCTCGGCGTGGGGCTCTTGTACGCGGTTGTTTACAACGCCAATTTTCTGCTCGCGCTTCTGCTGAACGTCGCCGCGCTCTATCTCACGATGGGGTTTCGCCAGCGCAGCCACTATTTCACCGATATCCGGTTCGCGCTGAAAGAGGACGACCTGGCCAGGGCGCGCAACATTCTCTCTGACTGGCGGGGTGTGAGCTGCGCGGATCTGGACCGGGAGGCTGTGACGCGCCTCGCCATCGAGGAAGCTCTGGTTACCTCCCACCGCCGTGTCTTTGCCGTCGTCTTCTGGTTCGTGCTCCTCCCGGGGCCGACAGGCGCGATCCTGTATCGGCTCGCGATGTCCCTTAACGAGCGCTGGAGTGCGCAAACCGGACCCGAACTCTCGGCCTTCGGGAGTTTTGCGCGCCGCGCTTTCGCCACCCTCGATTGGCTGCCAGCGCGGTTTACCGCGGCGGCGTTCGCGGTCGTGGGCGACTTCGAGGACGCGGTCTACTGCTGGCGCACGCAGGCTTCCAATTGGCCGGACCCGGCGCTCGGCGTCGTGCTGGCGAGCGGCGCGGGAGCGATGGGGGTGAAGCTCGGCATGCCGATCCTCGATGGAGGCGTCGTGGCGGACCGACCGGAACTCGGCTTGGGCGAGCCGGCGGATACCGGTCATCTGGACAGCACCGTCGGCCTGGTCTGGCGCGCGCTGGTGATGTGGCTGCTCCTGCTGCTCCTCGTTTCCCTTGCCGGCGCCGCGAGCTAGGGCCGCTCAGCTGCTGAAACGGCGTCTTTGCGAGCGCCGCCGCACTTCCAACACGCGGTGAACTGCCCTTCGATCGCCTCGCCGCAGTCGAGGCAGCGCCAGGGCTTCACCGCCCGTGACTGCGGCCGTAGGAATTCGCGGAGCAGCGCCTCAGCGGCCGGATGATCCTCTTCACGTTCGACCACGAGCCGCAAGGCGCACTCGGGAAAGGGAACCTCGCCCGCAAGGCGCACGAGGTCCTCGTTCCTGATGCGGCAGCGTATGCCCGCCGACTGAAGCAGATTCTTAAGGTGGTGTACCTCGACTAGGTTGAGCGAGGAAAAAACCGTCTTCAATCGCGCTCCTCCGACTCAAGGCGCGCGCCGCGGCCTCAATCTGCCCCGAGCGCTTCGATGTTGGCGGCGCAGATGAAGTCGTTCTCCGAGATTCCGCCGATCGAATGCGTGCTGAACTCCACCCGGCAGCGGTTGTAGCCGACGCTCATGTCGGGGTGATGGTCCTCGCGGTGCGCGATCCAGGCGACCGCGTTAACGAACGCCATGGTTTGGTGGTAGTTCTTGAACGACCAGTCTTTCGCGATGGCCTTCCCGTCGTAGGTCCAGCCGGGCACTTCCTTGAGGAGCGTATCGATCCGGGTGCGAGCGAGAGCGGGTGTCCCCGCGGGCAGCGGCCGGCATTTCATTCCCGTAAGCGTCGACATGTTCAGCCCCCTATGCCTGGTGGGTCTGTAATCGGGCGATGCGCTGCATCGCCGGCGGATGCGAGTCGTAGAAAGCCGAGTGCATGGGGTCCGGGGTAAGCGTCGCCGCATTGTCCTGGTAGAGCTTTACCAGGGCGCCGACGAGGTCGCGAGCCTGCGCATGCCGCGCCGCGTAGGCATCCGCCTCGAATTCGTGAAGGCGCGAGTACAGGCTTGCGAGCGGTTGCAGGAGGAAGGTGAACGCCGGCGCGACCATGAAGAAAAGCACAAGCGCTATCGCCGTGCTCGGTGAGCGCACCCCTAGCGCGGCGTAGAACCAATCCTGCCCGATCAACCATCCGAGCAGCCAAAGGAAGGCGAGGCTCGTGCCGAACACCAATGCCATGCGCTTCCACACATGATGGCGGGAGAAGTGTCCCAGTTCGTGCGCGAGCACGGCCTCGATCTCAGGCGGAGCGAGTCGAGAAATCAGTGTGTCGAAGAGCACGATGCGCTTGGACGCGCCGAAACCGGTGAAATAGGCGTTGCCGTGGCTTGAGCGCTTCGAGCTGTCCATCACGAAGAGACCGCGCGCGCGAAATCCGCATTTGGCGAGCAGGGCCTCGATGCGGGCGCGCAAATCCGCGTCCTCGAGCGGAGAGAAGCGGTTGAAAAGCGGAGCGATCAGCGTCGGGTAGATCGTGACAACGACGAGGTTGAACGCCACCCAGGTAAGCCATACGTAGAGCCACCAGATGCCGCCCATTTTTGCCATGAGCCAGAGCACGAAAAGAACGAAAGGAACGCCCAACAGCGCGCCGAGCGCCGCGAACTTGGCCAGGTCGACGAGAAACAACGCCAGGCTCATGCGATTGAATCCGAAGCGCGCTTCTATCACGAAAGTGCGGTACAGACTGAAGGGCAGATCCACTAGGCTCGAAATGAGCGCGACTGAAACGATCAGCGCGATTCCGTGTGCGTAGCCGCCCGTCTCGAAGGCGCGTTCCCAAGTCTCGGAAAGGAGTTGCAGCCCGCCGCCCAGGGTGAACGCGAGCAGCAGCGCGGCGGCGACGAGTGTCTCAATCGCCCCAAGCTTCGTTTTGGCGGTCGTATAGTCAGCCGCCTTCTGGTGCGCCTCGAGCGCGATGCGTCCTGAAAATTCCGCCGGAACGGTTTCGCGGTTGGCCGCGATGTGCCGGATGTGACGCCGCGAAAGCCACAGACGCACGGCGGTGGCAAGTGCGAGCGCGATTAGAAAAACGACCGTAAACCAATGCATTGAGCGAAGTTCGATTGTGCGACAATGCCATTCTACACAGGGGCCCACGGAAAAGCGGGATGGCGCAGGACCAGAACAATCTCGTCTGGATGGACTTGGAAATGACCGGACTCGACCCGGACAGGGACCGCGTTATCGAGGTTGCGATAGTCGTTACCGACTCACAGCTGAACACCCTGGCCGAAGCGCCGGTCCTGGTGGTGCACCAGCCCGACGCAGTGCTCGACGCCATGGATCAGTGGAACAAGAGTACCCATGCGCGCTCCGGGCTGATCGATAAGGTGAGGGCATCGGTGCTCAACGAATCCGACGTGGAGGATCGGCTGCTCGCGTTCCTCGCGCAGCACGTTCCAGGCAAGACCTCGCCGATGTGCGGCAATTCGATCTGTCAGGATCGGCGTTTCGTGGCCCGCCACATGCCGCGCCTGGAAGCCCACTTCCACTACAGAAACCTCGACGTCAGCACCGTGAAGGAGCTGGCGCGGCGCTGGAAACCGGAAATCGCGAAAGGCCTCGTCAAGCAGGGCAAGCACGAGGCGCTCGCCGACATTTACGAGTCGATCGAAGAGCTGAAGTATTACCGTGAGAACTTTCTGAAGCTCTAGCCCGGAACCTTCACGACTTTCCCGGGATTCATCAGATTCTCCGGGTCGAAGGCATGCTTGATGGTCGCCATCAGGTCGACCGCCTCCCCCAACTCCTTGCGCAGCGATTTCATCTTGCCGAAACCGATGCCGTGCTCGCCCGTGCAGGTCCCCTCCATGGCGAGCGCGCGGTTCACGACGCGCTCGTTGAATGCCTTGGCCTCTGCCAGATCGGATTCGCTGTCGGGCTGGATGAGGATTTCGCAGTGGAAGTTTCCGTCTCCGACATGGCCGAAAAGCGGGATCGGCATCGAGGCGCGCTCGATGTCCTTCGAGGTCTCGACAATGCACTCAGTGAGCCGCGAGATCGGAACGCACACGTCGGTTGAAACCGCGCGCGAACCAGGACGCAGCTGCAGGCAAGCAAAATACGCTTGGTGACGCGCCGACCAAAGCCGGTTTCTATCCTCGGCTCTTGTCGTCCACTGAAAATCCATGCCGCCGTTCTCGCGGGCAATATCTTGCACCAACTCCGCCTGCTCTTCGACCCCTGCCTGGGTGCCGTGAAACTCGAGGAACAGCGTCGGCTGCTCGCGGTAGCCCGTCTTAGAGTAGGCGTTGATCGCCTTCATGGTCGTCGCGCACAACGCCTCGCTGCGCGCGATCGGAATTCCGGCCTGCAGGGTCTGGATCACCGTATTCACCGCACCCGCCATATCGGGGAACGAGCAGATCGCCGCGGACATTGCTTCGGGCATGGCGTAGAGGCGCACCGTAAGCTCGGTGATGATGCCCAGCGTCCCTTCGGATCCCACAAACAACCGCGTCAGGTCGTAGCCCGCGGCAGACTTGCGCGAGCGCCGCGAAGTCGTGATGACTCGGCCATCTGCCAGCACCACGATGAGCGAGAGCACGTTCTCGCGCATGGTCCCGTAGCGCACGGCGTTCGTGCCAGAGGCCCGCGTTGCGGCCATGCCGCCGAGGGTCGCATCCGCCCCCGGATCGACCGGGAAAAACAGACCCGTGTGGCGGATGTGCTCGTTCAATTGCTTTCTCGTCACCCCGGCCTGAACAACCGCGTCGAGATCGTTTTCGTGGACTGCGAGCACCTTGTTCATCCGCGAGAGATCGATGCACACACCGCCGTGGATGGCGAGCACGTGGCCCTCGAGCGATGTCCCGACCCCGAATGGGATCATAGGCGTCTTGTGGCGCCGGCAGAGATTCGCGATATCGCGCACCTCCGCGGTGGACTCCGGAAATGCCACCGCATCCGGCGGCGCGTACGGAAAATACGACTCGTCCTTGCCGTGATGCTCGCGCACGCCGCGCGAAGTCGTCAACCTGTCCCCCAGGAGCGCGCGCAACTCCTCAAGTACGGTGGGATCCAGTTCTCGAGGCTTGTTCATGCGCCGCCGGTGCGCTATTCGAGGTCGATTCTGCCGTCGAACTTGACCGAGAGCTTGAGGCCGGGGACGTCGAGCGTGACCGAAGCGGGGAACCTTTCGTTGCCCTTGATCGCCCCGCCCGCCCGCGCCTGGGCCACGGCCTGCTCGATCTCGCGCTGGGAACTCACGCCGACTGTTTTCAGGAACTTGCGGATGCTGAGGTTGAAGCTGTCTTCATTCATGGCCTTCTCCATTTTCGTCAGCGTAAGTCCCGTTGCCGTTCGAGTCAACTGCGATCGCGCAGCCGAGCAAGCAGCGCACGGGTGGAAGAGTCAAGCTCGGGGGTTTCTCCGCTCTCGATCAGCCTCGGCAGCAGCGTGCGGGCGAGATTCTTACCGTGCTCGACCCCCCATTGGTCGAAGCTGTTCAGGTTCCAGATTGCGCCCTCGACGAAGACCTTGTGTTCATAGAGCGCAATAAGCGCACCTAGGGCGCGCGGAGTAAGGTGCTTGAGAAGCAAGGTGCTCGATGGGCGATCGCCGGGCAGGACCTTGTGCGGCGCGTCCGTGGCGGGGTTGCCGAAAGCGAGGGCCGCGCTCTGGGCGAGCGCATTGGCTGTGAGCGCCGTCTGTGCGGCGGAGGGCATGCCGTCGTGTCCGATCACGATAAAATCCACGGGGATCAGGTGGGTGCCTTGGTGCAGCAACTGATGAAAGGCGTGCTGGCTCGGCGTGCCAGCCGAGCCCCAAACGATGGGCGCGGTGGCATAGTCGGCCTCATTACCGTCGCGATCGATGCGCTTGCCGTTCGATTCCATTTCGAGCTGCTGCAGGTAGGCCGGAAAATCGCGTAGATCTTCGCTGTAAGGAATGACCGCGCGGCTCGGAGCGCCGAGGAAATTCACGCACCAGATTTCCAGCAGCGCAAGCACCGCGGGCATGTTGCGCTCGAGCGGCGCGCTGCGGAAATGCGCGTCCATCGCGCGTGCGCCTTCGAGCAGTTCCTCAAAGGCGTCCATGCCGGCCGTCAATGCAACCGGCAGGCCCACCGCCGACCAGACCGAGTAGCGCCCGCCCACCCAGTCCCACAGTGGAAACACGCGCTCGGGCGGAATGCCGAGCGCTGCGGCGCCCGAGGTGTTGGCGGTGACCGCGGCAAAATGAGCAGAAAGCCGGTCAGACTTGCCGAGCGCCGCCTCGAGCCAGGCGCGCGCGCGCGCTGCGTTGTCGAGAGTTTCGGTGGTTGTAAACGTCTTCGAGGCGACGATGAAGAAGGTTGTCGCGGGCGTGAGATCGGCGAGCGTTGCCTCGAGGTCGGCCGGGTCGATATTGGCGACGAAGTGCAATCGCGGGCCGGGTTTGCGGAACTTCCGCAAGGCGTGTGACAGCATCCGCGGTCCGAGGTCCGAGCCGCCGATGCCGATACTGACGATGTCGGTGACGGCGCGGCCGTCGGCGCCCTTGAGGGCGCCGTGCTGCGCTTCCTGGACGAAGCGACGCATGCGTTCGCGGCAGGCGCGCACTTGAGGAATCACGTTACGACCTTCCGGGAACACTGAGCTTTCGGAGCGTAACGCCACGTGAAGCACGGCGCGCCCCTCGGTGTTGTTGATAGGGTCGCCGGCGAACATGCGCGCGATCCAATCGGGCACCTGAGCTTGAGCGGCCAGCTCCGCGAGCAGCCGCATCGCCTGGGCGTCGACGCGGTGCTTGGAATAATCGAGGAGGAGATCACCCAACTCGAGCGAGAATCGGTCCGCGCGCGAGGCGTCAGCGGCGAAGAACTGGGTGAGGGTAATGGCCGCGAGCCTTTTTTGGTGCGCGGCGAGCGCTTGCCATGCGGGCGATCGAGTGAGCCGGCTCACGATTGTCGTTGGTAGAGCCGGAAGCGTTCGCGATCGCGGGGCCGGCTGCCCTCCCAGAGGAGCTTCCAGCCGGCGCCGACGCCATCCGGCTCTCCGGGGCGGGTCTGTACGAGGAGCAGCGGGCAGCGACTTCCGGTTCGCAGCTCGAGGCGCTGCGTGATGATTTCTTCATGGTAGTCGAACACCGCCCGCTGCGGCTCGCCCAGGCCCCGGCTTTCGATGCAGCGGGCGCCCGCGGGAATGTGTTTCTTCAGCGACTGCGCGACCGGGCGATAAGTTTTCCCGTATTCGACCCAGGAGAGAAGCAGGGTCATGGCGAGGCCCCAGAGGAGGGTTATACCGGCCGCCCAGAAAGTTACACCGCGGAACGCCGAACGCTCGCTTCTCAAGACGAGCAAAATCCACGCGAGCGTAAACGCCAGCGCGAAAGCCAACACCCCCCAAGAAAACTGGGGTACATGGCCGGGTTCGAGCTTGGCGAAGTTGCGCGCGATGGCCGGCGGAAAGTCCGTCATCATCGCAAACCATCCAAACCACATGAGCGCACCGAGGAAACCGACGCTCATCACACCGAACCACTCGAGCGCATTGGCAGCGCCGCGGCGCAGGCTCGGCACGCCGGCGCCTGCAAGAAGGGCGAGTGGTAGCAGCAGCGGCAACGCGTACACCTCGCGCGGAGCCTTGATGGCCAGGAGCACGGCGAACGAGGCGGTAAAGGCGGCGATCAGCATGCGCGTGCCGGGCTCGAACGCTCGGCGACGTCGCTCCCACAAGGTCCAGAGAGCGAGCGGCCACGCCGGCCAGGTTACCCAGGCGAGAGTCTTCGCCCAGAAGCCGAGAACTGTTGCAGGCGGAACCACGAACTGTGTTGCGTTGGCATGCAGCCACATCAGCGCGAGCCCGGGCGAGTGGCCCTGCACGAGCGCGAGCCAGGCGCTGCAGATGCCAAGCAGCATGGCCAAACCTGTAGAGAGCGTGGACAGATATTCGCGCTGGCGCCACGCTGGGGAGACGAGGGGCAGCGCGAGCGCGAGGGCAACAGGGGCGATCACCGCTGGGACTCCTTTGCTGAGCGCGGCGATGGCGAGCCCTGCGCCAAGAAGCCAGCCGGCCCGGTGCGGTTTGCGCAGTGCGAGCGCGATGCCGTACCACGCGAGTGCCAGGCCGGCGAGCATGCTGACCTCGGCGAGCGTTTCATGTGCGTGCACCAGAAGGCCCAGGCAACCGAGCAAGACGAGCACGGCGCCTATACCCTCGATTCTGCCGTAGAGCTCGCGGCCGGCAAGATGCACGAAGTAGAGCGTCCCCGCCATCAGCACGCCGCTCGCCAGCCGCGCACCCTCGTGGGGGGCGAGGATGAGTCCAAAGAGTTTCGCGGTCAGCGCCGCGATCCAGTAGTGAAACGGCCCGTCCTCCAGGTACGGTTCACCCGCCAGATGCGGTACGACCCATCTTCCATGCTCGATCAGCTGATGCACGATGCCAATGCCGATAGCGTCCTCGGCCTTCCAGGGATCGTGCCCGATCAAGCCCGGCAGCAGGTACGCGACGAGCAGCAGCGCAAGCAGCGCCGGCGCGAGCGGCATTGCGAGGCGACCGACCGCGAAGCTCATGCGCTCACCCCTTGTCGTTCGCTAAACAAAAAAGGCAGCCTAAGCTGCCTTTTCGCCGATTGCGGTATGTTCACTCAGCACGCGGGCGCCGTTGTCATGCCCGCTTCTACCTGAGCCGCACTCAGGCCGTGGCCTGTTTCTCCACCTTCGTCGCAGTCTTCTTCTTCGTGTACTTCTGCCGGAATTTCTCGACCCGTCCGGCGGTGTCGACGATCTTTTGCTTGCCCGTGTAGAACGGATGGCAGGAAGAACACACCTCGACCTTCAGGTCCTTCCCCAGCGTCGAGCTGGTCTTGAAGGTGTTCCCGCAGCTGCACGCGACGGCAATTTCCTTGTATTCCGGGTGGATCTTCGGTTTCATGGTAAGTCCTTGCTTTGGCTCTGTGTCAGTGAGCGAAATTATCGGCCAAATTGCCCGCTCGGGCAATTAGCCGCGCCTCATGGAATCGAAGAAGTCCCCATTGTTCTTCGTGGCGCGGATCTTGTCGACCAGGAATTCCGCGGCCTCCAGGTCGTCCATCGGGTAGAGAAGTTTTCTCAATACCCACACTTTCTGAAGGATATCGGGCTTGATAAGCAACTCCTCGCGGCGCGTGCCCGAGCGGTTGACGTTGATCGCCGGGAAGATCCGTTTTTCGTACATCCTGCGGTCGAGGTGGATCTCCATGTTGCCGGTTCCCTTGAACTCCTCGTAGATCACGTCGTCCATCCTGGAGCCGGTATCGATGAGTGCCGTCGCGAGAATGGTGAGCGAGCCGCCCTCCTCGATGTTCCGCGCCGCGCCGAAGAACCGCTTTGGGCGTTGGAGGGCGTTGGCATCCACGCCCCCGGTGAGCACCTTGCCTGAGGCGGGCACGACGGTGTTGTAAGCGCGGGCAAGCCGCGTAATCGAGTCGAGCAGAATCACTACATCCTTCTTGTGCTCGATCAGGCGCTTCGCCTTCTCGATCACCATCTCCGCAACCTGCACGTGGCGGGAGGCGGGCTCGTCAAAGGTGGAGGACACGACTTCGCCCCTCACCGAGCGCACCATTTCGGTCACTTCCTCCGGCCGCTCGTCGATCAAGAGGACGATCAGCACTACGTCCGGATAGTTGGTGGTGATGGCGTGCGCGAGCTGCTGCATCAGCACGGTCTTGCCCGCCTTGGGCGGCGAGACGATGAGCCCCCGCTGGCCCTTGCCTATGGGAGAAATGATGTCGATGATGCGGCTGGTGATGTTTTCCTCGCCCTTCATGTCCCGCTCGAGCTTGAGATGCTCGTCAGGATGCAGCGGCGTGAGGTTTTCAAACAGGATCTTGTGCTTGGAGGACTCCGGCGCGTCGGCGTTGACCTTGTCGACCTTGACCAGGGCGAAGTAACGCTCGCCGTCTTTGGGCGTCCTTATCTCGCCTTCGATCGAGTCGCCGGTATGCAGGTTAAAGCGCCGGATCTGGCTCGGCGAAACGTAGATGTCGTCGGTACTCGCGAGATAGGAGGTATCCGGCGAACGGAGGAATCCGAAGCCGTCCGGGAGCACTTCGAGCGTGCCGTCGCCGTAGATGGTTTCGCCCTTTTTGGCGCGATTTTTCAGGAGCGCGAAGATCAGCTCCTGTTTGCGCATGCGGTTCGCGCCGTCGACTTCGTTGGCCGTTGCCATCTCAAGCAACTGGCTGACGTGTTGCGTTTTCAGTTCTGATAGATGCATAAAACGCCCAAGCGGGATGAACGACCTCAGACCGTTCGTGCGGAAATACTGGGAAACCGAAACGGGGAGGATTTGCGCCCGGATACAACCTACTGCAGGCGCCGGACGGCAGGCGGCCAACTCCGCCACCTGCCTGCTTTGGTAAGGATAGGGTCTTTAGATATTGCTGTCAAGGAACGCGGTGAGCTGCGACTTCGACAGGGCGCCCACCTTCTGTGCCTCCACGTTGCCGTTCTTGAAAAGCATCAGGGTCGGGATGCCGCGGATACCGTACTTCCTGGGGGTTTCCTGGTTTTCGTCGACGTTCACCTTGGCCACCTTGAGCTTGCCGGAGTACTCCTTCGCAACTTCGTTGAGCACCGGGGCGATCGCCTTGCAGGGGCCACACCATTCCGCCCAGTAGTCCACAAGCACCGGAACCTCGGATTTCAGCACTTCGGGTTCGAAAGTGGCATCGCTGACGTGATGGATAAATTCGTTCATTGCTTCCTCTGAGAAACGGGGAGTGCAGCGGACGCTGCGTTGTCGATATGTCGAGGCGTAAACCCCAATCTTCAAGAGTATGCTAACGGAATTTGTCCGACAGGAAAAGCGCATATATTTTCGGTCTAAGGGGTTATTTTCTCAGGAGAAACGACTGGCTCTCGGGTCGCGCGTGCTAAACTTCCGCTTCACTCGGCGGAATGTATCGAGGCCGGGCAGCGCTGACGCCGTAAGCGGTTCTCAAGATGACATACGTAGTCACCGAAAGCTGCATCAAGTGCAAGTACACCGACTGCGTCGATGTCTGCCCGGTCGACTGCTTTCGCGAAGGCCCCAACATGCTGGTGATCGACCCCGAGGAATGCATCGATTGCACGCTCTGCGTTCCTGAGTGCCCGGTGGATGCGATCTTCGCCGAGGACGACGTTCCGCCGGAGCAGCGCGGCTGGATTCCGCTCAACGCCGAGCTCTCCAAAACCTGGAAATCCATCGTCGAGCGCAAACCCGCCCCCCCCGACGCGGACGAATGGACAAAGGTGAAGGACAAGAAACACCTTCTCGAGCGCTGAGCAAGTTGCTGAAAAGGGGGCTACGCCCCCTTGGGATCCCCTGAACTGGAGGCCGCAGAAAACGCTTCCCTGAATTTGGGAGGCGTTTTCTGCAGCCTGTCAATCGATACGCGCTAAAGTAGGCGCCCATGGACCCGGGTGCCGGATTGCCGATCCTCGATAAGCACGAGCTTTTCGAGCGCTTCGCCCGGGGCCACGCCGCCGGGGTTACCGTCGTTACCCCCAACCAGCGGTTGTCCGCGTCGCTTGCGCGCGACTTCGATTCTCGCCAGATCGCGCGCAGCCTAGCGTCCTGGGAGTCCGCCGACATCCTGCCTTTTTCCGCGTTCGTCGAGCGTCTCTACGAGGATGCGCTCTATTCGGACCTCGCGACCCGGCTCCCGATCCTGTTGTCGGGCGCCGAGGAGCAGGCCCTCTGGGAGCAAGCGATCGTTGCGAGCGAATCGGGCAAGACGCTTGTCTCCACGCCGAGCGCGGCGGCTCTGGCGCGCGAGGCCTGGCAGATCGCGCACGAGTGGAATCTCGCGCCGCGTTTGAAGAACCATCCGGCGAACGATGACGCCAAGGCTTTCACCGAGTGGGCCTGGCGCTTCGAAGGCATGACGCAGCGCGACCGCTCCACCGATCGCGCGCGCCTGCCGGAAGCCGTCACGCCGCACCTTTCTCACGCCGCGATCAGGAAACCTCGAGCGCTCGTCGCCTACGGCTTCGACACGCTCAAACCACAACAGAGCCGCTTTCTCGCCGCGCTGGGCGCTGCCGGGGTCGAGCTGTACGCCAGCGGGCCGGAGCCGCGGACCTCGGAAGCGCGGCGCATCGCGTTCATTTCGGCCAAAGACGAGATCCATGCTGCGGCAAGCTGGGCGCGCGCGCGTCTGGAGGCAAGTCGCGGTACACGCATCGGTATCGTCGTCCCCGATCTCGCCCGGTCGCGCGACGCCGTGCGCCGCGTCTTGTCGCAGACGATGGAACCGGCGCGTCCGCTGCCAGGTACCGAGAAGCGCGTCCTGCCGTTCAACATCTCCCTCGGCGAGCCGCTCGGCTCCCATCCACTGGTCGCCGCGGCGTTTCTCGCGCTCGACGCCGCGGGCGGCGAAATCGAGTTCCTGCGCGCGAGCCGCCTGATCCGCTCGGCTTTCATCGCTGGAGCCGAGTCGGAAGCGGCAAACCGCGCGCGGCTCGACGCGGGGCTGCGAAGGGTGTCAGGCGCCAGGACGAGCCTCGCGCAACTGCGCAGGGCGATCACGAAGCTCACCGCTTCGGACAGCCGCTACCGCGTGCCCGCCTGCCCGGTCCTGTTGCGCAGCCTCACCGACGTCGAGAAATTCGCGAGAGACAATCTTTCCGGCTCGAGGCGCGCGGCGGAATGGGGAAAGGAGATCTCCGCGCTGCTCGACCTCTTTGGATTTCCAGGCGAGCGCGAGCTCGACTCATCCGAATACCAGACCCTCAAGAAATTCCACGAGACCGTCGCCAGCTTCGCCGCGCTCGACCGCGTTGCCGGGCGCATGCGTTTCGCGGATGCTTGCGAGCGCCTGCAGCGCATCGCTGCCGACATGTTGTTTCAGCCCGAGGCCCCGGACGTTCCGATCCAGGTGCTCGGCATCCTCGAAGGCGCGGGGATGGAGTTCGACCATCTGTGGGTCATGGGGTTGACCGACGAGGCCTGGCCCATCCCGGCGCGTCCGAACCCGCTCATCCCGATCGCCCTGCAGCGCGCCGCCGGCGTGCCTGAATCGTCAGGTCATTCGTCCCTCGAGCTCGATCGGCGCATCACGGAAGGGTGGCTCAAAGCTGCGGGAGAGGTCGTGCTTTCGCACGCGTTGCGAGTGGAAGACCGCGAGCTGGTTGCGAGCCCGCTCATCCACGGGGTTTCCGAATCGAAGCCCGAAGAGATCGCGCTGCCCGCGTATCACGGCCTGCGCGACACGATCCGCCGCGCCCGGCGCGAGGAGCGCACGCGTGACTCGCGCGCGCCCGCGGTCCCGGAACACGCTGTGAGCTCCGGAGGCACTTCCATATTCGGCGACCAGGCCGCGTGTCCCTTTCGCGCTTTCGCCCGTCATCGCCTCGAAGCCGAAGGATTGGAAGCTCCGCCGCCGGGAACCGACGCGCGCGACCGGGGCACGCTCCTGCACGCGATGCTCGCAAAAGTCTGGACAGAGTTGAAGTCCAAAGAACGCCTCGATGTGATCTCGGACCGAGACCTCGATGTTCTGCTCGCCGCCGCGGCCGACGCAGCGATCAGCCGGCTGCAATGGTCGCGCCCGGATGCGCTCGCCGGCCGATTCGGCAGGCTGGAAAAGAAGCGCCTCGTTCGGCTCGCACGCTCCTGGCTCGAGCAGGAGAAAAAGCGACCTGCGTTCGAAGTCGCCGAGATCGAGAAGAAGCGGGCGGTGAGCCTCGGCGGTGTCACCGTAAACGCGAAGCTCGACCGGTTGGACCGCCTGACCGCAAAGGGGAACGGCGGCGCGCACGCCATCCTCGACTACAAGACCGGCGAAGCCAATGTCGGCGGCTGGCTGGGCGCGCGCCCCGACGAGCCCCAGCTTCCTCTTTACGCCGTGACGAGCGGCACCGATGTCGCCGCCGTCGCGTTCGCGTGCGTGAGAGCGGGAGAGATGCAGTTCAAGGGCATCTCGCGAGAGAAGGGGCTCATTCCCGACCTGAACACGCTCTTCGAGCAGCGATCGAAGGCAGCGAAGGCGTACCGATCATGGGACGAATTGCTCTCCGGCTGGCGGCGGGAACTTGAGGGACTGGGACGCGAGTTCGCCTCGGGCGAGGCGCGAGTCGATCCCAAGGACAAGCGCAAACTCGCGACCTGCCTCTATTGCGATGTGAAGCCCTTGTGCCGCATCTACGAACGCCTCGGCGCGCCCACCGCCGACGAAGGCGGCGGAGAACCGGAATGAGTGACGCTGCTCCAGTCGCCGATTTAGAGGCGCGCAAGAAGGCCCTAGATCCGGAGCGCTCCTTCATCGTGCAGGCGCCCGCCGGCTCGGGGAAAACCGAGCTCCTGATCCAGCGCTATCTCGTTCTGCTCTCGCGCGTCGCGCAGCCAGAGGAAATCGCCGCGATCACCTTCACCATCAAGGCCGCGGCCGAGATGCGGGCGCGCGTCCTGGAAGCTCTCGCCGCGGCGAGAAGGGAAGAGCGTCCGCCCGAGCCGCACCGGGCGCTGACGTGGGACCACGCGCGCGCCGCGCTTGAGCGCGACCGCGCTCAGGGCTGGCGGCTGGAAGAGAACGCCGCGCGTCTGCGGATTCAGACCTTCGACGCGCTCTGCGTCTCATTCACCCGGCAGATGCCCGTGCTCGCCGCCTTCGGCGCCCAGCCCGAGCCGCTGGAGGACGCGAGCATGCTCTACCGCAAAGCGGCGCGCGCAACGCTGGCGCTGCTCGAGGAAGAGGACCGCAGCGCGGACCAAGTGGCGAAGCTGCTCGAGCATCTGGACAACAACGCTGAAACCGCCGAGGACCTGCTCGCCGACATGCTCGCGCGCCGCGACCACTGGATGCGCAAGACCTCGGACGCAGGCGACCGCAAAGCCCTCGAGGCCTCGGTCGCCGCCGAATGCCGCGCGCAGATCGCAAAGGCGCGGGCGCTCTTTCCGGTGAAGACGCCTGTCCGGCTTCCCGCCGCCGACGATGTTGAGCGTTGGAAGCAGCTCGCAGCCGGTCTCCTCACGCAGAAGGGTGAGTGGCGAAAGGGCGACGCGGCCGCCCGGCAGCTGTCGGAGAACGAGCCGCTGCGCGAAGCCCTGGCCGTGGTGAAGCGGCTCCCGGATGGTCAATACAGCGACGAACAGTGGGAGGCGCTCCATGCCATCGCTCAGGTCCTCCCGCTTGCCGTCGCCGAGTTGAAGCTTGTCTTCGCCGCGCACGGGCAGGCTGATTTCGTCGAGATCGCCCAGGGCGCAAGCAGGGCGCTTGGCGAGCCGGACGCGCCCACCGACCTGCTGCTCTCCCTCGACTATCGCATCCACCATATCCTGGTCGATGAGTTCCAGGACACGTCCTTCACGCAGTTCGAGCTGCTGGAGAAGCTCACGGCGGGCTGGACGCCCGGCGACGGCCGCACGCTCTTTCTGGTCGGCGATCCAATGCAGTCGATCTACCGCTTTCGTGAGGCGGAGGTGGGTTTGTTCCTGCGCGCGCGGCACGTCGGCATCGGCACGGTGGCCCTCGAGCCGCTCGCGCTCTCGGTCAACTTCCGCTCGCAGGCCGGCATCGTGGCCTGGGTGAACCGCGCCTTCGAGCAACTCATGCCGCGCGCCGAGGATATCGGCGTGGGCGCAGTGCCGTATGCGCGCTGCGAGCCTCAGCACCCGGCCCAAGGCGACCCGGTGCGCGTCCACGCCTTTTTCAACGGCGACGCCGAGAGCGAGGCCGCACAGGTAGCCGCGCTTTCCGCCGCGGCCCGGGCCGAAGGCACGGTCGCTATTCTCGTGCGAAACCGCAGCCACCTCGCGAGCATCGTGCCGAAACTCAGGGAAGAGGGTCTGCGCTTCCGTGCGATCGAAATCGAGCAGCTGGGCCATCGACAGGTCGTGCAGGACCTGCTCGCGCTGACGCATGCACTCTCGCACCCGGCAGACCGCCTTGCCTGGCTCGCCTGCCTGCGCGCGCCATGGTGCGGGCTGACTCTCGCCGACCTGCATGCGCTCGCCGGCGCCGACGCGCAAGGAGCGTCGGCGTCAGGCGAAGAAATCGCGCGAGTCCAGCGGGAATTGTTTCCCGAAACCGGGCTTGGGCGCTCGCCGTCCACCGCCACCGGCGACGGCATGGACGCGAGAACTCTCTGGGAACGCCTGTCCGACAAGGTGACCCTTGCCTGTCTTTCCGAGAATGGCCGCCAGCGCCTGGCGTGCTTCCGCGAAACGATCGACCACGCGTTGGCGAACCGGCTTCGAGGCCCGCTGCGCGAACGCGTGGAGAATACCTGGCTCGCGCTCGGCGGGCCGGCGTGCGTAGGGGACGACACCGACCTCGAAGACGTCGAGATCTATCTCGACTACCTCGAGGAGTCCGAAGAGGCGGGCGAGCTCGCCGACCCGGCGGCGTTCGAGCGCGGGCTCGGAGAGCTCTACGCGCTGCCCGATTTGCACGCCGCGCCGGACGACCCGCAAGTCCTCACGATACACAAGGCGAAAGGCCTCGAGTTCGACACCGTCATCGTTCCCGGACTCGGGTCGGGGACCGGCCGCGACGAGCGCAAGCTCTTCGTGTGGCTGGAACGCCCCGCCCTCGAAGGCGCAGGCCGATCCCGGCTCCTTCTCGCTCCGATCAATCCGACCGGGAGCGACAAGGACGCGACCTACGAGTACATCCGTAGGCTCGACAAGGAAAAGGAGAGCCATGAGGACGCGCGCCTTCTCTACGTTGCCGCAACGCGCGCGAAAAGGCATCTGCATTTACTGGGCGACGTGAGCGTGAAGGCGGGTGCGCGCGGGGCCGAACCCCAACCCCCGCGCAAGGGCTCGCTGCTCGCAAAGCTCTGGCCGGCCGTTGAAAGCGACTTTGTCCAAGCCGCGAGTTCTTTTCCCCTCCTCAACGAGGAGGGGTCCGCGCGCAGCGCGGGGGGTGGTGAGGTCATCAACCAGGATCTGCGGCGATTGCCGGCGGATTGGACGTTGCCCGAATCTCCATCCGCTGTGTCCTGGTCGCCGCCCGTGGACGAGGTGCGCGGTCAGGACAACATCGAATTCTCCTGGGTCGGCGAAACCGCGCGTCAGGTCGGGGCCGTGGTTCACCGCTGGTTGCAGCGAATCGCGGAAGACGAACTCCGTAGCTGGGATAGCAAGCGTTTGGAGGCGATGCGCGATCCGTTCCGGCAGGAGCTTGCGGTACGTGGCGTCCACGAAGCGGAACTCGAAGCCGCGACCACCCGTGTCGTGACAGCGCTGGGTAACACGCTCGACGACCCTCGCGGGCGTTGGCTGCTCGGGCCGCAAAGCGAATCGCGCAACGAATACCGACTGACCGCTCTCATCGACGAGGAGCGCCGCACGCTCATCATCGACCGAACATTCTTGGATTTGGATGGCAAGCGCTGGATCGTGGACTACAAGACCAGCCGCCACGAGGGCACGAACCTCGACGCATTTCTCGAGCGGGAACAGGAACGCTATCGCGCGCAACTCGAGCGCTACGCCGTCGCCTTAGGCGCCGGTCCGTCAGCGCTTGGACTCTACTTTCCGCTGCTGGCGGGATGGCGCGAATGGGAGAGCAAGAATCCCCGTTGAAGGATCGTTTCGGGCGCGCATGCCGCCCGGCTCAATAGCTTATGGTGAGGGTCCGGGTCTGACTGCCCACGCAACTGGCCGTGGCGCAGGTACCCGCCTGGCCGCCCGCGATGGAGCCGTTGATGGAATAGGTCTGTGTGATGCCGGTCCCGGTGCCGCCGGCCGCCGACAGAGCCAGCGTGTAGTTCAGGCCGAGCAGCGTGCCGGATGTAGCATCCAGCGCCATCGTGTAGGGCAGCGCGGAGGTGCAGCGCGCGCCGAAGGACGTGCTCGCCGCGGCCGCCGCGACCTGGAACGACGTGTAGGTGAAGTTCACGTTTCCGGGCGGACTGGAAATCTGACAGCTGTTGGTGGTGATCACGGATACGCCGAAGGTGGACGTATCGAGTATGACGGCCCCGCTGCGCAGCGTCGCCGTCACGGTATCGGTATAGGTTCCTGCCGGAACGATCGGCTGGCTTCCCGCCACGCGCAGGGTAAACGGAGCGGAGTGACTTGCCGCCAGCGAGGCGCCGAAGTTGACTGTTCCGGCGAAGCGAAAGAAGGCGAGAAAGTCCTCCCAGCTATTGAAGAGGTTGTACGGGGACAGGCGATAGACCTCGTAACTGTATCGGTTGGCACCGAGTTGTACCCGGTTGGTGAGTCCGGCGGGCTGCAGCCCGTCGTTGGCGCCCAGTGTGTAATTCAGCGTGTTCGGGTCTCCCCCCAGGCGCGTGCACGATACCGTGTAACTGCCCGTCGTGAGGTTCTCGGTTGCAACGGTGGGGTCGTAGACCGTCGATATGGACGTTACCGTGACGTTGCAGGCAATGGCCGCGCTCGCCTCGGACGCGGCGATGCACCCTATCAAGACCAGAGCAAGTTTCGCGGTGTGCCAAGTTTTTCGGAGCGCAGCCATGCTCACTCCGGAGCAAATTACGGGCCCGACGCGGGCTATGTCACCAGCTTATAGTGAGGGTTCGGGTCTGGCTGCCCACGCAGCTGGCGGTGGCGCAGGTGCCCGCCTGGCCTCCGGCGATCGAGCCATTGATGATGTGGGTCTGCGTGGCGCCAGTACCGATGACGTTGAAGGGTGGGGGAGGAGGGAAGGGGAGCGCCAGCGTATAGTTCAGGCCGAGCAGCGTGCCCGAGGTGGCGTCGAGCGCCATCCCGTACGGCAGCGCGAGGGTACAGCGCGCGCCGAAGGACGTGCTCGCCGCCGCCGCCGCGACCTGGAACGACGTGTAGGTAAAGTTGACGTTTCCGGGCGGACTGGAAATCTGGCAGCTGTTGGTGGTGATCACCGTTACGCCGAAGGTGGCGTTGGGCATCGGATCGGGTCCGGGCACACGCAATCTCACGCTCACGGTGTCGGTGTAGGTTCCCGCCGCGCCGGGCGTTGCGTCTACAGGCACGCGGAGGTAAAACGCACCGGAGGCACTTGCCGAAAGCGCGGCTCCGAAGGTGACCGTTCCTGGGATACGCGTGGCGTCAGTGTCCCCCCAGGCTTGGCTGAACCCCGCGTTTCTGTAGAGACTGTAATTGTATTGGTTGAAGGGGGCGACGGTGCGCTGCACCCGTCTGCTGCCCCCACCGAAATGCGTCCCGTTGTTGGCACCCAGAGTGAAGTTGATCGGCGTGTTCGGGTCCGAGCCTAGGCGGTTGCACGTTACGGTGTAGGTGCCCGTCGAGTCGTTCTGAACGCTGGGAGAGTAGACCGTCGAAATAGCCGTTAACGTGAGGTTGCAGACAATAGCCGCACTCGCCTCGAAAGCGGCGATGCACCCAATCAAGGCTAGCGCAAATTCCGCAGCGCGCCGGAATTTTCGGGGCGCAGTCATCGCTTCACTCCGGCGCAAACCAGCGGGCCGACGCGGGCGATGTCGTCGAGCTTGCCTTCAGGCAATTCGACGTTCAGGGTGCAGGACTGGCCGTTCCATTTCAGGCGCAGGGTGTTTTTGGCCTGCAAGCCGGTCACGAATGCCTCGCCGCGCCGCGCGACAAAAAATTCCTTGTTGTCGCCCACCAGCTCGATCTCCGCGGCGGCGGGGGCGGGCGCGCCGTCTTCGAGCAGGATCGTGATCAAGGCCGCTCGCCCGGAGCGTACCGGGAACGAAACCTTGACCCCGGTGCGTGCCGCCGGCACCACGATCATCTCGATGTTGTCGATCTCGGCGCTGATCGGCAGTTCGTTAGGGTCCAGACGAATGGTGTTTGGGCGATAAGGCAGCAGGCGCGGTACCAGCGCGTTCCCGTCTGCATCGGTGCGGGTCAGGATGCTGCTCTGGAACCCCACGCCCACGTCGGGATAGCCGGGTACCTCCACCAGCGCGAAGCTGTCCTGAACCTTGCGCGACGCGAACGCATGTCCATCGATCAGCACCAGACCGCCCTGCGCGCCCAGCCGCAGCGTTTGCTGCAAATCGGAGACGCTCGCATCGGCGGCGACCAGGCCGTGGCCGCCCTGGTAGTACACGCCGCCTTCGCCGAAGCTCTCTCCAGTGCGCCTTCCCGCCATCGCGCGCCAGCCGGCGCCGGAATCGAGGACGAGGCCTTTGCTGGCACTCACGTACCCGTCGGTGTGGCCGGCCCGATGCGTGGTGCTGGCGTTGGCCGTGATTCTGCTGTCGATGGGGATCAGCAGGTTCATGCCGAAGGCCCTGGATTCGGTCGAGCCTTCGGAGCGAATCGCGCTGAACGTGAGCGAGCTGCGCGCGCCGACGCGAATCGAATAGTTGGCGGAATAGGTCGTCAGCGTGCCACTCTCGTAGGTCTGGACATCGGCATAGACGAGTCCCAGGTTTCCGAAATTTCCCGCGGAATAGGTGTAGCTCGCCAGGCGCTGCAGGCGATACGGCGGCATGGCCGAATTCTGGCCGACCTGCCGATACTCTCGCGATGCGCCTTCGGCGCGCAGCGTAAAACCGTGGCGCAGGCTCCAACGCTCGGCCCCGGCGAGCCACTGAGTCCCGGTGTTGGCGGCATCGTCCCGGCTGGCCGCGACCGCAAGTTGGCCGAGCATTTGTCCCGGAAGCGCCATGCTCGCGCCCACCCCGGCGCCGCGCGCTTCCTGGCCCACCTCTATCTTGGTCTCCAGCGTCAGTCCGTCGCTGACGCCGTAACGCAGCATCCCGGAGCCGAAGCGCTCGCCGTAGTCGGCGTTCTCGATTCCCAGGTTGTCGCGCACCGCGCCGATATCCACGCCCCAGTCGCTCAAGCCCTCTTTGAGCAAATAGGTGTGGCTGAAAAAGTTCTGCACCAGCACCGTCTCGCGCCCGAGCAGATCGCGCACCACCAGCTGCGCCTGTCCGCTGCCGGTGAGCAGGGGAAAATTGTCGATCGTAAACGGGCCCGCTGGCACCTGCGAAGTCTGGCGCAGCACGTCGTTGATATAGAGTTCGACCGTGCTCGGGGTGCTCGACTGGCCCGCGATGACGGGGACCGGATGGGTGATGAATCCGGGAGACAGCGCGTAGTTCCGCGCCAGCTGGACCCCACCGAAGTACACTGACCGGCCCCATGTCCCGATCCGAGTGGCGGTGTCGCCCAGACGCAAACTTGCATTGTTGTCGGGAAAATCCCGAGTGAAGGTGGTTTCGAGCCGGCGCACGCTGGGCGGGAGGTTCTCGTCGTTGCTGGCCAGGTTGCGGCCGACGTAGGTGCTCGTGAGCACACCGGCCGCGTTGGAAACCCCCAATTCCATCAGCGCGCCCAGGTCCTTCGTGGTGGATGCGTCGCGCGCGGCGCTATGGTTGTAGTTGAGATCGTAGTTGACGAATCCCGCCGTCAAGGGTGTGGTCAGGGCGGGGCGCTGCACGACCTCCTGGGTCAGGCGCGTGGTGGTAAATGCGGCGGCCGAGAATTTGAGATCCAGGGACTGGTTGGCGGCGTTCAACCGCGCCTCGAACCCGGGCACCGATGACAGCGGATACCAAGTCTGGCCGCGGTACCAGACGCCCTGCGTGTCGGGCCTTCGGTTGAGCCGCCACTCGTCGAACGCGTCGCCCGGAGCGTGGAAAGCGCCGCCGAGCTCGAGCAGGACCCAGCTTCCCGCGCGCGCCCCGTTGATCGTGATCTCCAGCGGAACCAGGCGCACGGGGCCGGAAGGTGGGACCGGCAGCGGGACGGGTACGCTTTGTCCGGTTGCGGCCGCAGGCTGGCCCGGCCCCGGTTGGGCCGGTGCGGCGGAAGGAGTCTGCGAGGGCGTCACTTGGGCCCAGGCCCTGTGGCCAGCTAAACCTGCGACGGCCGCCAGCGCCACCAGGAAAAAGGTTCGGCGCATTGTGGCAACCGGGGTTTCATGGAGATCCCCCACCCCTTACCCAACCGTTATGTCGAAGGTCTTCGACTTGCCGTCGTCGAAGGTGACCGTGAGTTGCAGCGCGCCGCTCGACACGGCCCGTTCCGGCTTTACCGGAATGGCGATGCGGGAGCCGGGCAGGATATACGCGCCGCCTTCGAAGCGCGCTACCACCTGCCCGCCTTGCCTCACCAGGATTTCGCGTACCTGCGCGTAGGCGGACCCGCTGTTCGCGCAGCTCACGGCGATGGATTGCGCATCGGTGCGGCTGGCGCCGCAGGCAACCTCGGGCTTGGCCGGGGGCGGCGTGATGAACACCGGCATGGACAAGGCCAGGGCAATCGGCACCTGGATCCCGCTGTCCTTGGGCGCGCCGATTTCCGGCAGCTCTCTCAGAATGAGACGGTAGATGAGCTGCCGGGAAGCGTCTGCGGGTTTGAGCCGCGCGAGCCGCACGACCTGCCGGGCTTTGGGGTTGAGCTTGATGATCGGCGGCGAAAGGATCAGATCTTCGGTGAGCGCGAGCTCGTCGGCGCCCTCGGGCGTCTGCGTCCAGAGGTGCAGATCGGCCTGCAGCACCACCGGGCTGTCGCCGTCGTTGGTGATGGTCACGGCCACGGCGCGGTCCTTGGGGGTCATGTAGATGCGTACCGGGGTGACGGAGAACACCCCGGCGAGTGCGCAGTGGACGGCGGCGAACGACAGGAGAAAAACGGCCGCGCGCCCCCCCCAGGCGAAGAAAGGAAAGCGTCGGTAAGGTGCGGGATTCATGCTGCTGGTCCGGCAGCCTGAGTCCGGCTAGTAACTGACCAACAATTCAATCGGCCCGCCCAGGTCCCTCACGCTGTAGACGCGCCCTGCCGTGATTGTGCCGGCGCCGATGATGGGTTCCGTCGAACCGGGTACCTGGTACAGACTGGGGCTGAAGTAGTAGGTGAACGTCCCGCCGGGGAGGCCGAGGTACTGGCATACGACTTTCACCGTCGAGCCGGATATCGGTGGCTGGTTTACGCATACCCCCGTCGAGGGCGCCGGCGCGCCCGGCTGCGTCAGCATGATGTTGACGCCAAACACAGCGCTGGTCGCCCCGGCCAGACACTGGCCGGCGGCGACGAGCATGCTCAGGGCCAAAACCGCGCGCTTCGTGGAAAGCCCGCGCACGATGGATACTCCTAGGAACCCCGGAGATCAGAAGTTGACGATGAGGGTGTGCGTCCTGTTGGTGGCGGCTGCGTTGGTGCAAGATGCCACGCCGCAGGTGCCTGCCTGGAGAGCGGCCATCGAGCCGGTGATGCTGGTCCCCTGCGGCGTACCGTTACCGGTAGCACCGGCAGGTGCGGTCAAGGTATAGAGCAGATTCACGACGTTATCGGCGGGCGGGCTGATCGAGGCGGCTCCGGGCGGAACCGCGGCCCCTGAACCCGCCTGCAGCCCGAACGTATAGGGCAGGGTGTTGGTGCAGTTCACGGTGAGCCCACCGCCGGTCGCGGCCTGGACGCCGGCCTGATTCGAGGTGTACGCGAAATCCAGAGCCGTTATCGCAGAAAGCGTGCACGCTGAAGTCAGCGTGATGTTCACATTGAAAGTGCCGGACGTGGACTGGGCGCTCGAAACACCGGGCGTGAGGACAGCCGCACTCAGAACTGCAGTCAAAACGTATTTGCGCATCTTCATTTTCACTTACTCCTCTGGGTAGGATTACGGGGTGCATTGTATAGGCATATTCCAAAAGAAGCCATTCAAAAAGTCACGGGTTATCATGGCAGTACGCCGTAAACCTGACGTGTTTTCGCCGTTTTCTGTCGCTTTCCTGACAAACTCCCAGGGTTAACCCGATCTCCCCTAGGGGCAAACCTGAGGACAAACACCGGGGGTTACAATGACCCGTAACTTTTCCGGAAAGCACGCTCGTCTTGCACCCCGATTTGCTGGCACTCGCCGCGAGCCTCTCCTCCCGCGAAGAGCGTTTCGCCCTGGTCACGGTGGTTCGGCGTGAGCCGCCCAGTTCGGCCCGCGTCGGCGACGCCGCCGTGGTGACGGTGAGCGGCGACTATCACGGCTGGGTCGGCGGAGGCTGCACGCGATCGACCGTATTGCGCGAGGCGCTGCGGGCCATCGCCGACGGCGAGCCGCGGCTGCTCAGCCTTTCGCCGGAACCGGACGAAGGCCGGCGCGCCGGGGTCGTCGCGCTTCCCATGACTTGCGACAGCGGAGGTACCGTGGAAATCTATGTCGAGCCCGTTCTGCCGGTTGCGCGGCTGTTGCTGTTCGGAAGCTCGCCCGCCGTTCGCGTGCTGGCGCGGATCGGCCACGCGATGGGCTACCGCGTCGACGTCGTCGATCCGGACGCCGACAAGGCGGCCTTTCCCGATGCGATGAGCGTGTCGCGTGCGCTGTCCCGGGACGTCGTGCCCCGCGGCGCGCACGTGCTCGTCGCCACCATGGGCGAGCGCGACCTGGAAGCGATCGAAGCGGTCGCCGCGCACGCGCCTGCGTACCTCGGCGTGATCGCGAGTCCCAAGCGTTTCGCGCAGCTGCGCGACGCACTGCTTGCGCGCGGGGTATCGCGCGAGGCGCTGGCGGCGATCGCTGCGCCGGCGGGCCTGGACATAGGCGCGCGCACCCCCGAAGAGATCGCGGTAAGCATCATGGCTCAGATCGTCGAGCGGCGGCGCGCGGCGACGAAGGCACAGGAGGTGCAGGATGCGCCGACGGTGGAGCTGCTGGCCGAGCCGCGCGAAGCGGCCGATCCGGTGTGCGGCATGAGCGTGACGATCGCGGGAGCATCTCACGCTGCCGAGATGCACGGGGTTCAGTACTACTTCTGCTGCGCGGGCTGCCGCACGAAATTCCTCGCCGATTCTGCGCGCTACGTCGGCTCGCGCACGCAGGCCCGCGGCTCATGAACGAGGAAATCCGGTCCACGCAGGCCGCGATGGAGCGCTGCGGCTACATCGCAGAGCCCGCCATCGCGACCGCGGTATATCTCGCAAAGGAGATGCAGAAGCCGCTTCTGGTGGAGGGCGAGGCCGGGGTCGGCAAGACCGAGATCGCCAAGGTCCTCGCCCGGATGCTCGCAACCGATCTAATCCGGCTGCAGTGCTACGAGGGGCTCGACGTCAACACGGCGCTCTACGAGTGGAACTATCAGCGCCAGCTCCTGCGCCTCAAGATCGCCGAGCGCGAAGCGCGCGAGCCGGAGAAACTCGAGCAGCTCATCTTCGGGCGCGAGTACCTGCTCGAGCGCCCGCTGCTGCGCGCGATCACCCGCCGCGAGGGGCCTGCGGTGCTGCTGATCGACGAGATCGACCGTGCCGACGAGGGCTTCGAAGCCTTTCTCCTCGAAGTTCTCTCGGATTTCCAGATCACGATCCCGGAGCTGGGGACGATCCGGGCGGAGCACGTGCCCCTGGTCGTGCTCACCTCGAACCGCTCCCGCGAGATCGGCGACGCGCTCCGGCGGCGCTGCCTTTATCTGTACGTCGAGCACCCCGGCTTCGAGAAGGAGCTGCGCATCCTGCACGGCAAGGTGCCCGGAGTGAACGAGCAGCTCGCCCGCACGATCACGCGCTTCGTGCAGCGGTTGCGCGCCCGGGAGCTGCGCAAGCTCCCGGGCGTCGCCGAGACGCTCGATTGGGCGCAGGCGCTCGTGCGCCTGCACCGCGACGCCCTCGATGCCGAGACGGTGCGCGCGACGCTCGGTTGCCTGCTCAAGGACGAGCACGATATCAAGTCGACGGGAGAAGAGGCGGTTACCGAGCTCGTCGCGTACGCATCGGCAAGGGACTGAGGACTGCGTGAGCGGCGCGCACGGCGTGGTCGCACAGCTTGCGAGATTTGCCAGCGCCCTGCGCGACTGCGGCGTGCGCGTGGGGCTGGGCGACGAGATCGACGCGGCTGCGGCGCTCACGTTCATCGACCTGCTCGACCGCGCCGAAGTTCATCGCGCCTTGCGCATCGCTTTCAAGGTGCAGCGCGACGCCTGGGAAACGTTCGATCGGCTGTTCGAGCATTATTGGGGCGGGAGCGGCAAGCTCGAGCGCCAGGCCCCGCCGCAGACCTTGCCGCGCGATCATCGCGGACCCCTGCAGTGGAAGTGGGACGGCGAGCGCGTGCGCCTCGCCGCTCCGGCGGAGCCGGAACAGCCCGAAGGCGAACTGCCCGGCTACAGCCCGGAGGCGGTGCTGCGCCGCAAGCCCTTCGATCAGTTCTCGGCGAGCGAGCTCGCCGCGATGGAAAGGCTGCTCGCGCGACTCGCCTTGAGGCTCGCGACGCGCAGGAGCCGGCGCCTCGTGCCCGCCGCCGCCCGCGGCGTGGTCGATCTCCGCCGCAGCTTTCGGCGCTCGCTCGCGAGCGAGGGTGAATTCCTGAAGCTCGCGCGCCGCGCCCGGGCGATCGACGAACCGAGCCTCGTGGTCCTGTACGACACGAGCGGATCCATGGACGCCTATACTCGCGTACTCCTCGCTTTTGCGTTCGCTCTGCGTCGCGTCGTGAAGCGCGTCGAGATCTTCGCGTTCAACACGACGCTGGTTCGCGCCACCCGGATGATCGCCCCGGCACGAATCCCTCAAAGCCTCGAGCGGCTCGCCGCGGGCGTTCCCGACTGGTCGGGCGGCACGCGCATCGGCGCCTGCCTGGCCGAATTCGTCGCCCTCCATAAGGAAACGCTGCTTGACCGGAATACGACGGTGATCCTGGTGAGCGACGGCCTCGACCACGGCGACACGGCCTTGCTCGCAGGCGCGATGCGGGAACTGCGCGCTCGCGCGCGCACGATCGTCTGGTTGAATCCGCTGCTTGGCGATTCTCGCTACCGGCCCGAGGCCGGCGGGATGCGCGCGGCCCTTCCCTTCGTGGACCACTTCGGGGCAGCGCACAACCTGGAGTCCCTCGAGAGCGCGCTCCGATTCGTGCCCTGAGCTGGCGTCGAACAGCGCGCTGACAACTCTAGTAGACGTTGCCGAGCAGGGGCGTGATGAAGAACCAGGAGAGCGCGACGATGACGAGTATGCCGGCGAGGTTCAGCCAGACGCCGGCCCTCATCATCTGCGGCATCCGCACCAGCCCGGTTCCGAACACGATCGCGTTCGGCGGCGTTCCCACCGGCATCATGTAGGCGCTGCTCGCGCCCAGCGTGCAGGCGAGGATCAGGACATAGGGATTCATTCCGAGCACCGGCGCCATCGCGGCGAGCACCGGCACCATGGTGGCGACCTGTGCCGTGTTGGAGGTGAGTTCCGAGAGAAACACCGTCATGGTTGTGATCGCGAGCAGCAGAAGGAGGGGATGCAGGCCGGCGAAGCCGCGGCTCGAGTTTCCGATGAACTCCGACACGCCGTTCGCTTCAATGGAAGCCGCGAGCGTGAGCCCTCCGCCGAAGAGCATCAGCACGCCCCAGGGGAGCTTCACGGCCGTGTCCCAATCCATGGCGCGGATGCCCTTGGCGCGGTCCACCGGGATCAGGAACAGCGCCATGGCCGCCAGCATGGCAATGCCCGCGTCGGAGAGCCCGGCGAGCGGCTTCATGCCCGCGACTGCTATAGGCTTGAGCAGCGGACTGAATATCCACAGGCAGGCGGTAACGCAAAAGACGGCCAATACGATCTTCTCGCCGCGGGTGAGGGGCCCGAGCTTGCGATACTCCTCGGCAAAGTGCTGCCGGCCGCCCGCGATCTCGCCGATATCGGCGCGGAACAGGACGCGGGTGACCATCAACCAGGCGATCGGCAGGAAGATGAGCGTGAACGGCCCTCCCACCAGCAGCCAGTCGAAGAAGCTCACCTCCCTGTTGAACGTCTGCTGGATGTAGCGCACCGCGATGCCGTTGGGCGGCGAGCCGATGATGGTCGCGATCCCGCCGATCGACGCGGCGTACGCGACGCAGAGCAGAAGTCCGGTGGCGAAATTGCGCTCGGGGATGCGGTCCTGGGGTATCCCGCCGCCCTCCTTCAGGCCGGTTCCGGTGCGGCTGCGCAACACGAGGTCGATGACGGAGAGCGCGATCGGCACCATCATGGCCGCGGTCGCGGTGTTCGAGACCCACATGCTCAGAAACGCCGTGACCCCCATGAATCCGGCGATGATCGCGCCCGGGCGCGCGCCCACCAGTCGCAGGGTGAAGAAGGCGATGCGCCGGTCGAGGCCCCAGCGCTCGATGGCGAGCCCGATGATGAAGCCGCCCATGAAGAGGAAGATCACGTCCGCGGCGTAGGGCGGAAGGACCTTGTTGAGGGGCGCAATGCCGAACAGCGGGAAGGTCACGACCGGCAGCAGGGCGGTCACCTCGATATCCACGGCCTCGGTGAGCCACCACGAGGCCATCCACACCATCAGGGCAAGGGTGGCACGCCCGGCGCGCGTGAACTCGACCCACTCGCCGGGACCGGTCGAGTAATGCTGGGGCAGCAGGTAATAGCAGAGCAGTGCAAGCAACGGCCCGCCGAACAGGCCGATGCGGCGGACGGTCGCGACGTTCATTGCGCCGGGCTCAACGGTGGGCGGCGCTTACCGTATGGCCAGCATCCAGGGCACACCAATCACCATGAACGCGGCGAAGAAGATCAGACCGAAGATCGCGCCCAGGCGCCAGTAGTCCGCCGCCGGCAGATACCCGCTGCCGTAGTACACCGGGCTCGGGCCGGTCGCGTACGGGGTAAGGATGCCCATGATCCCGAGTTGCAGGCACAGCCCGAGGGCGACTGTCGTCATATTGATTCCCGGAATCGTGGAGGCGACCGCGAGCAGCACCGGGACCATGGCGGTGACGTGCGCGGTGACGCTCGCAAACAGGTAATGGCCGAAGAAGTTGATCAGCAGCAGCGCCACGACCGCCACCGTCGGTGAGACCCCGCTCAGTTGCCCGGCGACGCTCTCCGCGAACCACTTCACGAATCCGACGCGGGTCAGCCCGTCCGCGAGCGCGACCAGCGTCGCGAACCACGCGAGCGTGTTCCACGCGGCCTTGTTGGTGGTGATGTCGTCCCAGGTCACGACCTTGAGCAGCAGCATCAGCGAGATCACGGCGATGGCGGCGGTGGTGGCCTCCATGATCTTGCCGCCGAAAATCCACAGCAGCAGGGCGATCACGACGAGAACACCCAACGTGATTTCCCGCTGGGAGAGCGGGCCCATCTTCTCGAGCTCTTTCGCCGCCCAGGCCGGGACCTCCGCCCCTTCCTTCACCTCGGGCGGATAGATCCAATAGACGAGCAGTGGCACCAGCGCCAGCAACAGAAGCCCGACCGGCGCGAAGGCCATGAACCACTGGACCCACGTGAACTCGATCTGCGCGGTCTTCTTCACCAGCTCGACAGCGAGCAGGTTGGGCGCGAGCGCGGTGAGGAACATCGAACTCGTTATGCAGGTGGCCGCGATCGCCACCCACATGAGGTAGGAGCCCATGCGCCGCATCGATGGGTCGTTCGGCTTGGATTCATAGAGTGGGGGCAGGTTGCGGATCACCGGATAGATGGTGCCTCCGCTGCGGGCCGTATTGGACGGGGTGAAAGGCGCGAGCAGCAAGTCCGCGATCGTCACCGCGTAACCAAGCGTGAGGGTCTTGCGGCCCATCGCCTTGACGAGCAGCAGCGCGATGCGCCGCCCGAGGCCGGTCTTCTCGTACCCGAGTGCAAACATGAAGGCGCCGAAGATCAGCCATACCGTGGTGTTGGAGAAGCCGGAGAGCGCCCAGCTCAAGGACGCGCGGGCCGAGCTGAAGCCGGGCTTGGCGAGCTGATCGGGGCTGAAGAACACGTATTCGGACAGCACCGCCACCAGGGTGACGCCAATCAGCCCGATCGCGCCCCCGGGCAGCGGCTCGAACATGAGGCCGACGATGACGCCGACGAAGATCGCGAAGTAGTACCAGGCAAACTGCGGGAGTCCCGCCGGTGCGGGGATGAGCGCGATGACGACGGCGACTGCGACCGGTGCAACGGCCTTCCATGGAATGTTCATGTTCTTCTCCCTCTTGAGCTTCAGGCAAGGCGCTTCATCAGAAACCGATCACAAGCAGCAGGTAGGCCGCGACCAGGGTGCCGAGCAGCGCGCTTCCGTAGGCTGCGACCATTGTTCCGGTTCCAACGTGCATGCCGACATCGTGCAGGCCGTGGTAGATGCGGTGCACGGCGTGGAACAGGAACAGCGAGATCACCGCGAGCAGCAGCAACTTGCCGAACCCGTTTTGGGCAAACGCGAGTACGCGGGGGTAATCGAGGGCCTGCGGAGGCATCCATACGCCTATCGGCGCGATGATGCCGGTGATAAGAATCAGTATGGGCGCGACCAGCGCGGAGAGCACGCCGCCCGCCCCGAACAGCGACCAGAAAATGGGCTCGTTGGAGCGCTTCATGTCACATCCACCGTACGATGATATAGACCAGGGCCGACGCGCCGAGGGTGGCGAACCAGCCGCCCGCGGTAATGACAAGCTCGGGCAGGGGTCGGCCGGCGAAGCGCAGGTCGGGCGCGGTCTTGGGCGCCACCTTCCACCAGGTGTAGGCGTGATAGCCGACCGTGAGCAGCGCGAGCCAGTGAAACACCAAGGAACCGAAGCTGGTCAATGCCGCGCGCCATGCGTCCCATGCCGCCTCGCCCTGCGTGAGGCGCGCGAGGCCCACCAGCAGGATCACCGCGTAGATCGCGAGGAACACACTGCTCGCCTCCCGGATCATGTAGCGCACGAAGAACGGGTTCCTGCGCCACCAGCCCTGCATGGGGCGGACGTAGGTCTTGATCTTCGCCATCAGGAACCTCCCCGCGGCATGAGGAATTTCAGCACGCCGAAATAGTCCATCGTGCTCTTCACCTTGTTCTGGTTGATGGCGTGCGCGGGATCCACGCCTTTCGGGCACACCTCGGAGCAATAGCCCACCAGCGTGCAGCCCCACACCCCTTCCTCGGAGTTGAGGACCTCTGCCCGTTCCTGCCAGCCGCGGTCGCGCGAGTCGGCGTTGTAACGGTGCAGCAGCGCCAGCGCCGCCGGTCCGGTGAATTTCGGGTTGAGACCGTACTGCGGGCAGGCGGCGTAGCAGAGCAGGCAATTGATGCACTGCGAGTACTGGTAGTAGCTGTGGTACTCCTTGGGGGTCTGGAGGTGAGTGCCCGCCGAAAGGGGCTTGTCCTCCTTCGGCAGCAGATAGGGCTTGACCGCCGGGAGTTTCTGGTTGAAGAAGTCGGTCTGGTCGATCACGAGGTCGCGCAGGACCGGGAAATGATTGAGCGGCTCGATCCGGACCTTGCCAGGATAGTAGTCGCGCAGGAACGTGTGGCAGGAGAGTTCCGGCTTGCCGTTCACCATCTTGCCGCAGCTGCCGCAGATCGCCATGCGGCACGACCAGCGGAAGGTGAGGCTGCCGTCGAGATGGTCCTTGATGTGCTGCAGGCCCTGCAGCACCGAAGTGTCGTGAGTGAAGGGCACCTTGAACGTCTGGAAATGCGGCTCGGCGTCCTTCTCCGGGTTGTAGCGCAGCACTTCGATTTCGATTGTCCGGGGTTCGGCCATGCGCAGTCCTCAGATCAATACGGTCTTTTTGCCTTCGCCGCCATAGACTCGCGTCTTGGGCGGGGACTTGGTGATGGTCACCGGCGCGTACTCGAGCCGGGGCGGCCCGTCGCCGGTGCGGTACGCGAGCGTGTGTTTCAGGTAATTCGCGTCGTCGCGCTCCTTGAACTCGTCGAGCCGTGTATGCGCGCCGCGCGATTCCTTGCGATTGAGCGCCGACTGCGCGATCACCTCGGCGATCTCCAGCGTGAAGCCGAGCTCGATCGCCGACAACCACTCGGTGTTGAACGCGCGGTTGCGGTCGTCGAGCTTGAGGCCCCGTCCGTAGCGGTCGCGCAGCAGGGCGAGCCTGGCGCAGGCGGCCTGCATTCCCTCCGCCTTGCGGAAGATGCCGACGCCGGTTTCCATGGCATCGTGCATCTCGTCGCGTATCGTCGCCACGCGCTCACCCTTGTCCCGGCCGAGCAATGCGACCAGTCGCGCCTCCACGGCGTCCGCCTGCCGGCGCGCCGCTTCGCTCTTGCCCGCTGGAGCCGCCTTCGCGTACTGCGCCGCCCGTTCACCGGCGACCTTGCCGAACACCACGATTTCCGCGAGCGAGTTGGAGCCCAGGCGGTTGGCGCCGTGTATGCCTACGCTCGAGCACTCGCCCGCCGCGTAGAGCCCCTTCAGGGGTGTTTCGGTATGAGCGTTGCAGGGAATGCCGCCCATCGTGTAGTGCACGGCGGGGCGTACCGGTATGGGTGCCACGACCGGATCGACGCCCGCAAAGGTCTTCGCGACTTCCGTAATGAGCGGCAGCCGCTCGTGTATCGTCGCAGCGCCCAAGTGACGCAGGTCCAGCCACACGACCTGGCCCAAGGGGGTCGCAACCGTCCGTCCTTTCTGCTCCTCGTGCCAGAACGCCTGCGACAGGCGGTCGCGCGGGCCGAGCTCCATCGCTTTCGGACGCGGCCACGGGTCGGGCGGCCCCAAGCCGTAGTCCTGGAGATAGCGATAGCCGTCCTTGTTGGTGAGGATCGCGCCGTCCCCGCGGCAGCCCTCGGTGATCAGGATGCCGGTGCCAGGTAACGCCGTGGGATGCCACTGCATGAACTCCATGTCGCGCAGGGGCACCCCATGGCGGAAGGCGATGCCCATGCCGTCGCCGGTGACGATGCCGGCATTGGTATTCTGGCCGTAGACGCGCCCCGCTCCTCCAGTACAGATGATCGCCGCCTTGCATTCGAGCAGCAAAAACTCCCCGGTCGCGATGTCGATCGCGACCACGCCTTGCACCCGGCCGTCCTCCACGACGAGGTCGGCGCAGAAGTACTCGTCGTAGCGCTTGATCGAGGGGTGCTTGAGGGAGGTCTGAAACAGCGTGTGCAGAATGTGGAAGCCGGTCTTGTCCGCCGCGAACCACGTGCGCTGGACCTTCATGCCGCCGAAGAAGCGCACGTTGACGTGACCATCGTCCTTCCGGCTCCACGGGCAGCCCCAGTGCTCGAGTTGGGTCATTTCCTCCGTGCAATGGGCCACGAAGTACTCGACCACGTCCTGGTCGCACAACCAGTCGCCGCCGCCCACGGTGTCGTCGAAGTGACTGTCGAAGCTGTCGTCGGTCCGGATCACTCCGGCCGAACCGCCCTCGGCAGCCACCGTATGGCTGCGCATCGGAACGACCTTCGAGACGAGAGCGATGCGAAGCCGCGGATCGCTTTGCGCCACCGCGATCGCGGCGCGCAACCCCGCGCCCCCGCCGCCTACCACCACGACATCGGTCTGAACCGACTGCATCCGACACGCTCCTTTGCGTCAATACGACGCGAACAAATAATGCGTTAGGGGTTCTCCCCGCGGTTTGATCCAGATCAAACCCGACGGCAGGTTTCCCGGTCAGGCCACGGTCACCGGAATCTTCCCTATTTTCGCGCGCCATTCGCGCGGGCCGCTCTCATGCACCGCGTTTCCTTTGGTATCAACGGCGACCGTCACCGGCATGTCCTTGACGTCGAATTCGTGCACCGCTTCCATGCCGAGTTCCTTGAAAGCGAGCACGCGCGCCGCGCGTATGGCCTTCGCCACCAGATAAGCTGCGCCCCCTATCGCGATCAGGTGAACGCCCTTGTGCTGTTTGATCACCTTCACTGCCTCCGCGCCGCGCTCCGATTTTCCGATCGAGCCCAGCATTCCGGTCTTGGCGAGCATGGCGTCCATGAACTTGTCCATGCGGCGGGAAGTGGTCGGGCCGGCGGGGCCGACGACTTCATCGCGCACCGCGTCCACCGGCCCGACGTAGTAGATGAGGCGGTTGGTGAGATCCACCGGCAGCTTTTCTCCCTTGGCGATGAGATCGGTGAGGCGCTTGTGTGCGGCGTCGCGTCCGGTCAGGATCTTGCCGGTGAGCAGCAGCCGGTCCCCCGCCTTCCACGTTGCGGTCTCGGCCTTGGTCAGCTTTTCCAGGTCGACGCGCTTCGCACCGGCACCGAGATCGAGGGCGATCTTGGGCCAGTTATCGAGGCTCGGCGCTTCGAAACGGGCAGGCCCGCTGCCGTCGAGGTGGAATTCGATATGGCGCGTCGCCGCGCAATTCGGAACGATGGCGACCGGCTTCATCACCGCATGGGTGGGGTAGTCGAGCACCTTGACGTCGAGGACCGTGGTCAGCCCGCCGAGCCCCTGCGCCCCCACGCCCAGCGCGTTGACCTTCTCGTGGAGCTCGAGCCGCAATTCTTCGGCGCGGTTTTTCGCCCCGCGCTTTCTGAGCTCGTTGATGTCGATGGATGCCATCAACGATTCTTTGGCCATCACCATCGCCTTTTCCGGCGTGCCGCCTATGCCCACGCCGAGCATGCCGGGCGGGCACCAGTCGCCCCCCATGGTCGGCACCTGGCCGAGTATCCACTCCACCACGTCGTCGCTCGGGTTGAGGACGGCAAAGCGCGACTTGCTCTCGGAGCCACCGCCCTTGGCCGCGAGCTTGACTTCGAGGCGATCCCCCGGCACGACCTCCATGTGGACCACCGCCGGCGAATTGTCGCGCGTGTTCGTGCGCGCGCCGTCCGGGTCCGTGAGAACGGATGCGCGCAGGGGGTTGTCCTTGTCGGTGTACGCGCGGCGCACGCCTTCATCCACCATTTCCTGGACGCTCAGGGTGGCGTCCCAGCGCAGGTTCATCCCGATCTTGAGAAAGACGACGGCGATGCCCGTGTCCTGGCACATCGGCCGGTGGCCTTCCGCCGACATGCGGCTGTTGATGAGAATCTGCGCAATGGCATTCTTGGCCGCGGGCGATTGCTCGCCCTCGTAAGCCTTGCCCATCGCCCGGATGAAATCGACCGGATGGTAGTAGGAAATGAACTGGAACGCGTCGGCGATGCTCTGTATGAAATCCTGCTGTTTGATCGTGGTGGTCATGGGGTCTCTCCCACTGATGCATCGGCCAGGGCAATGTTACCCTTCGAGGGTCGCAATTTCATGCTGCACCTTAGCTCGGAACAAGCGGCACCGATTGACTTGGATCAACCCTAGAATACATCGAGGCGCAATAATCGAAATCGCAAAGGAGGGAATTCATGCCTGAAGCTGCCAACCGGGGAAAAGGCCAGGAAAATGCGCTGAAGCTCGAGCTGGTGCGTAATTCGGCCCTTGCGGTGGAGTTGACCGGAGACCAGTGCGGCGTCCTCGCCGAGCTGGTGTCGGTTCGCAGTCTGGCGGACGGTGAAGTCCTCGTCCCGCAGGGCGCAAGCGACAATCATCTCTACGCGATCGTCGGCGGCGCGCTCGCCGTCGCCAGGCAGGTCGAGGCGGACGGGCAGTGGATCAACCTGCACCTGCTGACCAAGGGCGACCTCGCCGGCGAGCTGGGCTTCATGGACGGCCGGCCGCGCTATGCGGCCTTGCGCGCGACCGGACCGACCCAGGTCTTGTGCCTCGAGCGCGAAAAGCTGGAGTCTCTGCTCGAGCGCGAGCCGGTCGTCGTCTACCGCGTCATGCGCGCGATCTTCCGCGTCGTGCACGTCATCCTGAACCGCATGTCCATGCAGACGAGCGAGCTCACGAACTACATCTACAAGGTGCACGGCAAGTACTGATTGGCGTGGGGGTGGTCGCCTGACGGTCTTTGCGGGATGAGCCTCGTTTGGCCGCTATAATCGCGGTCAGCGAGCGGCCCATGAAACTCACCCGGTACGTCAAATTCCGCGAAGAGAAGTTCGGCGGCGTGTTGTTCGAGACGCGCTCCGAGAAGGTCTATACCCTCAATCCCACCGCGAGCGCGGTGGTGCTGGAGATCCAGGCGGGAAGCGATGCGGCCGACATCCCGGCGCGGCTGAAGGAGCGTTTCCGCGACGATAGCGGCGCGATCGAACGCGAAGCGGCCGCCTTCATCGCCGAGCTGCGTCAAAAAGGTCTGGCGGAGGACTGATTCGGTGGCGATGCCGCCAAGCGGTCCCGGGGCTGGATCCCCGCTGCCGGTGACCGCTCCGGCTGCCACCGGGTCCGGGGACCTGGGCGCGCCGCTCTACATCGCCTGGCAGGTGACCAACGAATGCAACCTCGCCTGCCTGCACTGCATCGAGGAAAGCGGTCCCGGCAAGGCGTTTCGCGACGAGCTCCCTGATGAGCAGGTATTCAAGGTCCTCGAGCAGGCGATGGACCTCGAGGTCCCCTACCTCTCGTTCTCGGGCGGGGAGCCGATGATCCATCCCCGCTTCTTCGACATGGTGGAGTATGTCTGCGGGCGCAACGGCCAGTTGAAGATCGAGACCAACGGCCACTACCTCGGCCCGGACAACTGCGCGCGCCTGAAGCGCCTCGGCGTGAAGGCGGTGCAGGTGAGTCTCGACGGCGCCTCGCGCCAGACCTTCAACCGCATACGGGTGCGCGGGGACTTCGACCAGGTCCTGGAAGGCGTGCGCAACCTGCGCGCGGCCGGTGTGCCGATCGAGGTCAATTTTTCCCCGACGAGCTTCAACGCGCAGGAGATCGGCGCGGCGGTGGACCTGGCCGCGGAGCTGGGCGCGTACAGCTTCTACACCGGTCGCACGATGTACACCGGCAATGCCGTCAAGACCTGGCACCGGCTGGCGCCCTCGGAGGCTCAGTACGACGCGTTCTTCGAAGTGCTCCACCGCAAGACCGAGGAATACCGCGGCCGCATGCGCGTCCACTTCCACGAGCTGGGACTGCTCGAGGAACTGCGCTACCGCCTGCGCCATCCCGCGGCCCTCTTGATCGTGCTCCCGAACGGCCTGGTCAAGCTCATCAACGCGCTGCCGTTCGTGTGCGGAGATCTGCGGCAGCAGACGCTCGGCGAGATCTGGGGCCGGTTCCAGCGCGCGTGGCAGGATCCGCGCGTCGCGAAATTCGTCGACGACCTCGCCGAGGATCCGCGCAAGACGGCATCGCTGCACCAATGGGTCTATCTCTGACGACCCCCCCGCATCAGCACCGCGGCGCCGAGCGATCGCCTTGGCGCCGGCTGCTGCTGGTCGTCAGCCTGGTGCGCTACCGCTTCTTTCTCTATGCCGGATTGGTGCCTTATCTGCTGGGCGCCGCCTGGGCCCATGCCGCGGAGGGCGCGTTCGACGCGCCCGTCTTCTGGAGCGGGCTCGGCGGCGTGGTGCTGGCGGTCATCGGCGTGGAGTCATTCAACGAGTACTTCGATTCGCGGATGGGAACCGACCGCGTGTTCGAGCCGGAGGACTTGCCGCCGATGTCGGCCGGGGTGTTGTGGCTGGGGGTCGCGGCGTTCGCCGGTGCCCTGGCGGTCGGCATTCATCTCACTTACCGCGGCGGCTGGCCGGTGCTCGGCTTCGCGGCGCTCGGCGGCCTCGCCGCCATTTTCTACGTCGCGCCGCCGATCCGCTGGGCCTACCGCGGCCTGGGCGAGACCGTGATCGCATTGTCGTACGGGCCGTGGATGGTGCTGGGCAGCCTGTACCTGCACACCCGGGAGATCTCGTGGGGGGCATTCTGGGCATCGCTCGTCCCGGGATTCCTGATCATGGCGCTCGCGGTGGTGAACGCGATCCCCGACTATCACCAGGACCGTCTCGTCGGCAAGCGCAACCTCGTCGTCCGGCTCGGCCGCCGGCGCGGCGTGTGGCTCTATCTCGCGCTCGCCGCAGCGGGGCTGCTCGCCGCTGCGATCGGCGTGGCCGCCGGCGTATTTCCCGTCGCATGCCTGGCGGCATTGCTGGCGCTGCCGTTGCTCGCGTCGAGCGCGCGGATCGCGCTGCGCACCTATGAGTCCCCACGGCAGTTCGTGCCTGCAATCCGCGCGGTGGTCGGCTGCTATCTCCTCGCCGTCACCCTGTTTGGCGCGGGAATCCTCGCGCAGCCGTGAAGCCGCTCGTCATGGCGAACCGAATCGACAGCCTGAAAGCGCCGCTGTTCGTTTCCTGGCAGATCACCCGCGATTGCGATCTCTGCTGCCTGCATTGCTGCACCGATTCGGCCCCCGGCAAGCGCCTGCCGGACGAACTCGATGCGGACGAGGCGATGCGGGTGGCGGGCGAGATTGCCCGCAACGAAGTGCCGTACGTCATGCTGTGCGGCGGCGAGCCCCTCGTCGCGCCGCACTTTTTCCGGCTCGCGGAGGCGCTGGGAGCGGCCGCCGTGCAGCTCAAGATTGAAACGAACGGCCAGCGATTCGATGCCGGCGTTGCCGAGCGGCTCGCCCGCCTGCCCATCCGATCGATCCAGGTGAGCCTCGATGGCGACAGCCAGGAGGTCTACGAGCGCCAGCGCCCGGGAGCGTCGCTCGCAAAAGCGCACGCGGCGTGCCGCGCGGCAAGGGCGGCAGGCCTGCCGCTGGAAATCACCTTCGCCCCGACGCGTTTCAACCTCCACGAAGCCGGGGCGGTGATCCGCCGCGCCCGGGAGCTCGGGGCGTTCCGATTCAATAGTGGCAAGCTGATGCGGATCGGAACCGCGGCTCGCTTGTGGGACAGGCTGGAACCTGCCGCCGGACAGTATCGGGAATTCCGGGACCTTCTGGAGCAACAGGGCCGGATTCTTGGAGGCCCAATGGAACTCTGCTATTCTCCCTTCACGCTGCACGACGCGCTGCGAACCAGCCTGGATGAGCCGCCGGCGACTTTGCTGGTCCTGCCCAACGGCTGGGTTAAAGTTGCGGCGGCCCTGCCGCATATTTGCGCCGATCTGCGGCGCGAGAGCCTGGCGGAAGCGTGGGCGGCATACCGCGGCGCCTGGCGAGACCAGGCGGTGCTGGCCGAGGTCCGCAGCGCGATGGTGGACGAGTTGCGCCACGCCGACGCCAACAACTGGCGCCGGTTGGCGGTTTCGCAAGTCTGAGCACAAGGAGGCGACATGGGCGACATGAAAGTGAACCTGCAGGGCGAGAAAACGGAACACGAAGCGAAGACCGATAAGATCAATCCGGGCGAGCGGCTGAACTGGGAAACGCCCAGGATGGAGGACGTCTCCGAGCAAGTCATGGCCCAGCCGTACATCCGCTTCACCTGAGATACCTTCCCCAATGCCGGGGCGCGCGGTAGGCGAATACCGCGCGCCCCTTTTTCTTGCCTGGCAACTCACCAACCGCTGCGGCGCGCGCTGCATCGCCTGCTGCGAGGAATCCGGCCCGGACAAGGCGTGGCGCGACGAGCTCGAGCGCGCCGAGGCGCTGGAGCTCGCTCGGCGTATCGTCGCTTTCAACATCCCGTATGTCGCTTTCGGCGGCGGCGAGCCCCTCGGCGCGAGCCACTGTTGGGAACTGTTCGAGCTGCTCGCCGCGGCCGGCGTCGCGCTGAAAATCGAAACCGACGGGGCTCACATCGACGATGCGGCAGCCGCGCGCCTCGCCCGGCTCGGCGTCCAATGCGTGCAGGTGTCGGTGGATGGGGCAACGGCGGCGACGCACGAGCGCGTGCGCCCGGGCTCGAGCTTCGGCGCGGCCACCGCCGCGATCCGGCGACTCACGGCGCGCGGCCTTGCGCCGCAACTCGTGTTCGTTCCCACCCGGTGGAATCTTCCCGAAGCCGTCGCGACCTATGACCTGGCGATCGAGCTGGGCTGCAGCGCCTTCGTGACCGGGCCGCTGATGCGCATCGGTCGCGCGGCGGCTGACTGGGACCGCATCGCGTGCCGGGAAGAGGACTGGCAGGCCGCCGTCCTCGCGCTGCGGAGACATGCGCTGTCGCGCAACGCCGCGACCGCGCTCTCGATCTACCCCTGGGATATCCTCACCGAGCTGGAGCAGCGGCTCGCGAGCCCGCAGGCGATGTTGCTCGTCGTGCCCAACGGCAAGGTCAAGCTCCTGAACGCCCTGCCGTTTTCGCCGGCCGACCTGCGTCACGACTCCCTGGAGCAGGCCTGGCACGCCTATCGCGACGCGTGGCGCTCGAGCGAAGTGCGTGAATTCATCGCAGCCTGCCGGCTGAACCCCGGCCTGCTCAGGCACGCGAACGAAACCTGGGCGCCCGGCGACAAGCTCGCATCGCGTGCGGGCTTGCTCCGATCCGTGCCCTGAGGTATCGTCGCTTTTGGGGAGCACGAGGAGGTGCCTCCCCGTTCCATCCCCAAGAAATAATCTCCCGTCGTCGGGTGTCGACGCGGGAGGATGCGGCGCGCTGGTCGCGCCGTCCCGTTCCGGTCTGTTGGACTTGCAGCCAGTCAAGCGCGAAAAAGGAGAGACCGATGATTCCTGCGGCATTCGACTATCACCGACCCGGCACGCTCGACGAGGCTTTGAAGCTGCTCACGAGCCACGGCGACCAGGCGAAAGTGCTCTCGGGCGGCATGAGCCTGCTGCCGATGCTGAAGCTCCGCCTTGCGTCGTTCGCCCATCTGGTGGATATCGGCCGCGTCCCGGGGCTCGACTTCATCAAGGAGGAGGGCGGGTCTCTCCGGATCGGCGCGATGACTCGCCAGTCGACGCTCGAGCGCTCCGACCTCATCCGCACGAAGTATCCGATCCTCGCGGACGCCGTCCCGCTGATCGCCGATCCGCTGGTGCGCAACCGCGGAACCGTCGGCGGAAACGTGGCGAACGGTGATCCCGGCAACGACCAGCCCGCGATCATGATCGCGCTGGGCGCGACCTTTGTCGCGAAAGGGCCCAAGGGCGAGCGCAGCGTGCCGGCGAACCAGTTCTACAAGGGGCTTTACGAGACCGCCCTCGCTCGCAATGAGATTCTCACCGAGGTCCGCATCCCCGTGCCCCCGGCGCGAAGCGGCGGAGCCTACGCCAAGCTGAAGCGCAAGACTGGCGACTTCGCCGTCGCAGCCGCGGCGGTGCAGCTGACCCTGGACGCAAAAGGCGCCGTCGAGCGCGCCGGAATTGCGCTCACCAACGCCGGACTGACGCCGCTCAATGCGGCAGACGCGGCGAAGCATCTCGTCGGCAAGATGCCGGATGAAAAAACCATCGTGGAAGCGGCGAAGATGGCGGCGGCGAAGAGCACACCCAGCGCCGACGTGCGCGGCTCGGTCGAGTACAAGAAGGAAATGGCACGCGTCTTGACGACGCGTGCGTTGCGCAAAGCGGTTCAGCGGGCGGGAGGGAAGTGACCATGGCCAAGCACAAGATCAGCGTCACCATCAACGGCGCCGTGCGCGAGGCGGAAGTCGAGTCGCGCCTGCTGCTCGTGCACCTCATCCGCGAAGACTTCCGCATGACCGGGACGCACATCGGCTGCGATACTTCGCATTGCGGCGCCTGCACGGTGGTCCTGGACGGCAATCCGGTCAAGTCGTGCACGGTGCTCGCGGTCCAGGCCGACGGCGCGAAGATCACCACGGTCGAGGGCCTGGAGCAGGGCGGCAAGCTCCATCCCGTGCAGGAGGGCTTCACCGAGAAGCACGGCCTGCAATGCGGCTTCTGCACGCCGGGGATGCTGATGACCACGAGCGCGCTGCTGGAGCGCAACAAGAACCCGAGCGAACAGGAAATCCGCGAGGCGATCGCCGGCAACCTGTGCCGCTGCACCGGCTACGTCAATATCGTCAAGGCCGTGCAGTACGCGGCCGAGAAAATGCGCTAGTTGGATAGTTGGAACGATTCCAGGAGATCAGCAATGAGCGAACCCAGAACCGACGCCAAGATCTGCGGCATGGGCCATTCGATGAAGCGCAAGGAAGACCCGCGCTTCATCCGCGGCCAGGGCCGCTATATCGACGATCACGTGCTGCCCGGAATGCTCTACATGGACATCGTCAGGAGCCCCCACGCGCACGCCAGGATCAAGAAGATCGACACCTCGAAAGCGCTCAAGATCCCCGGCGTTCTCGCGGTGATCGACGGGCCGACGCTCGCCAAGTACAACCTGCACTGGATGCCGACCCTCTCTTCGGACACGCAGATGGTGCTGCCGATCGACGAGGTCATGTACCAGGCGCAGGAAGTGTGCGCGGTGATCGCCACCGAGCGCTACATCGCCGCCGACGGCGTCGATGCCGTCGAGGTCGAATACGAGCCGCTCCCGGTGATGGTCGACCCGTTCAAGTCGCTCGCGCCCGGCGCGCCGGTGCTGCGCAAGGACAAGAAAGACAAGAAGGACAACCTCGCGTTCCACTGGGAGGCAGGCGACAAGGCGGACACCGACCGGGCGCTCGCTGCTTCCGACGTTGTCGTGAGCGAAAACATATACCTCCCACGCATCCACGTCGCTTCGATGGAAACCTGCGGCTGCATCGCCGACTTCGATACCGCCCAGGGCAAGCTCACTGTATACATGACGACGCAGGCGCCGCACGCGGTGCGCACGGTGCTCGCGCTCGTCGCAGGGCACGTCGGCCTGTCGGAGGAGAAGATCCGCATCGTGTCGCCCGATATCGGCGGGGGATTCGGCGGCAAGGTGCCCGTCTATCCCGGCTACGTGATCGCGATCGCGGCCTCGGTCGTGATCGGCAAGCCGGTGAAGTGGATCGAAGACCGCATGGAGAACCTGCAGGCCGATTCCTTTGCGCGCGACTACCACATGAAGGTGGAGCTCGGCGCGAAGAAGGACGGCACCATGACGTCGCTGAAGATCAAGACGGTGGCGGACCACGGCTACACCAACGCCTCGGCGAACCCCTCGAAGTTCCCCGCGGGCCTGTTCTCCATTTGCACCGGGTCCTACGACCTGAAGCACGCGTTCTGCGAGGTCGATGCGGCCTATACGCACAAGCCGCCGGGGGGCGTGGCCTACCGCTGCTCGTTCCGCGTCACCGAGGCGGCGCACGCGATCGAGCGGGCGACCGACGCGCTCGCGCAGAAGCTCAACATGGACCCGGCCGAGCTGCGCATGAAGAACTTCATCAAGCCCGAGCAGTTCCCCTACAAGTCGGTGCTCGGCTGGGAGTACGACAGCGGCAACTACGCCGGCGCCCTGAAGAAGGCGATGGACACCATCGGCTACGACGCGCTGCGTAAAGAGCAGGCGGAGAAGCGCAAAAAGGGCGAGTTGATGGGGATCGGCATCTGCAGCTTCACCGAGATCGTCGGCGCCGGTCCGTCGAAGCAGTTCGACATTCTCGGCATCAAGATGTTCGACTCGGCCGAGATCCGCGTCCATCCGACGGGCAAAGCCATTGCCCGCTTCGGCACCAAGAGCCAGGGGCAGGGCCACGAGACCACCTACGCGCAGATCGTCGCCGAGGAGCTGGGCATTCCCGCCGCGCACGTGCAGGTGGAGGAGGGCGACACCGATACCGCGCCTTACGGCCTGGGAACCTACGCCAGCCGCTCGACGCCGACCTCGGGCGCGGCGTGCGCGCTCGCCGCGCGCAAGATCCGCGACAAGGCGAGGAAACTCGCCGCGCACTTGCTCGAAGTCAACGAGAACGACCTCGAGTGGGAACCGGGCAAGTTCTCCGTCAAGGGCGCGCCGCAAAAATCGAAGACCATCCAGGAGTGCGCATTCGCGGCGTACACCAACCATCCGCAGGGCATGGAAGCGGGGCTGGAGGCGACGCACTACTACGATCCGCCCAATCTGACCTTCCCGTTCGGCAGCTACATCTGCGTAGTCGACATCGACCGTGGCACGGGCGACGTCAAGGTGCGCCGCTTCGTCGCCATCGACGATTGCGGCAACATCATCAACCCGATGATCGTGCAGGGGCAGATCCACGGCGGGCTCAACCAGGGGCTGGCCCCGGCGCTGTACGAGGAAATCAGCTACGACGAAGAGGGCAACATCTCCGGCGGCAGCTTCCTGGACTACTATGTGCCGACCTCGCTCGAATCCCCGAGCTGGGAGACCGGGCACACGGTCACGCCCTCGCCGCACCACCCGTTCGGGGCGAAAGGCGTGGGCGAATCCGCGACCGTGGGCGCGCCGCCTGCGATCGCGAATGCGGTGGTCGATGCGTTGCGGCACCTGGGCGTCACCCACCTCGACATCCCGATCACGCCCGAGAAGGTGTGGCAGGTGCTGAAGAACAAGGGCGTGGCGGAATAGCTCGCATGCAAATGACCAGGATCAGCAGCGCGCTCGTCGCCGCCGTGCTCGCCATGACGGCCGCCGCGCCGGCTGCGGCCGCCGATGTCGCCGGCGTGTTCAGCCGGGGGCGTACGCATGTGGCGGTGGTCGGCGGCACCGGCTATGCCTTCGACGACAGCTACATCGTTCTCGGTGTGGGCGCCAGCTATTATGTGGCAGACGGACTCAACATCGGTCTGTACGCCGAATCCTGGACCGGCGGCGATCCCGGCATCTACAAGGTCACGCCGTCGGTGCAATACGTGTTCTATCAGGTGCCGCGCGTGTCGCCCTACGTCGGCGTGTTCTATCGCCGCACCTACATCGACAACCTGCCGAATCTCGATTCGGCCGGCGGCCGCGCCGGCGCCTACCTGGGCGCCGGGCGCAACCTCTACGTGGGCGCCGGGGTCGTATACGAGTCCTACCTCGACTGCAACAAGACCACCTACATAAGTTGCTCCGACACCTACCCGGAGTTCAGCATCACCTTCGCGTTCTGAGCGGGGTCCGGGCTCACTCTACCCTTGGCAAACCGGACGCTCGGAGGAAATTCCAAGTGAAACCCTACGCTATCCTCGCGCTGTTGTGGCTCTTCGCGGCCGGGCAGGCTTCCGCGCAATCGGTCGCCGGCTTCTACAAGGGCAAGACGGTGGTGGTCGTATCGCCGAGCGACGCCGGCGGCTCCATCTATCAATACGCGCTCACGGTTTCGAACCATCTCGGCAGGCACATTCCCGGGAGTCCCACGACCATCGTTCAGGCGCGCCCGGGCGGCGGAGGCGTGACCGCCGCCAACTACGTTTCGAAAGTGGGCGCAAAGGACGGGACGGTGGTCGCCGAGCTTCATCCCCAGTCGCTGCTCACTCCGATCACCGGCAAGGGCGCGAGCTACGATCCCCGCACATTCAACTGGCTCGGCTCGGTGGCCATTCGCAGCTACGTCGGGGCGGTCTGGCACACCGTGAACGTGAAATCGCTCGAAGACATGAAGGACAGGGAATACGTCTTCGGCGGCTCGGGGGTCGCATCCGCCTCATATCAGTATCCGATGTTCCTCGCCCATCTCACCGGCGCCCGCATCAAGGTGATCCCCGGCTACAAGAGCGGCGGGGAAACCAACCTCGCCATGGAGCGCGGCGAAGTGCAGGGACGCGGCAACTACTACGAGGCCTTCCTCACCACCAACCCGGACTGGATCCGAGACAAGAAGGTGAAATTCGTCTTCAGGCTCGGGCCCGATCATCCCGATCTGGCCGGAGTGCCGGCGGGCCGCCAGTACGCCAGGACGCCGAAACAGCAGCAGATGCTCGCCGTCCTGGAAGCGCCGCTCGCCGTCGGCCAGGCGTTCTACGTTGCGAGGGAGGTTCCCAAGGAGCGCGTCGATGCGCTTCGCGACGCCTTCAAAAGAATGCTCCTCGATCCGGAGTTCGTCGCCGAAACGCAGAAGATCAAGCTGTACGTGAACCCGAGCGCCCCCGCGGAGATCGCCGAAGCGGTCTCGAAGGTCTACCAGACCCCCAAGGACATCCTCGCCGAGCTCGACGCGCTGCTCGCGCCGAAGTAGATTCTTCCCCTCCTCATCGAGGAGGGGTGGCCGCGCAGCGGCCGGGGTGGTCACGCCCCCTTCGCCATCGAGCGCTCGGCCATCGACTCGCGCAGGTGCCGCCCGTGGCCGGGATCGATGTGCACGTCGATGAGGCAGGGGCGCCCGCCGCGCACGCATTCCACGCCGCGGCGCATCGCGTCCTTCAGCTCCCCGATGCGCGTCAACGGGCCGATGCCCACGAGGCCCTGCGCCTCCGCGAGCTTGGCGATGTCCGGAGCAGGGTGATCGATGGATTGACCGATCCAGCGGTTCTCGGGGCTGCGGCCGCGATGGCGAGCCACGCCTTCCTGGTGCAGCTCGTCGTTGTAGTAGGAGCGGTTGTTCGCGACGATGAAAAGCACGGGGATGCCGTAGCGCGCCGCGGTCCAGAGCGCGTTCATGCTCATGAGGCAGTCCCCGTCGCCGAGGACGCCGACCGTAAGCCGGCCGCTGTCCTTGAGCGCGAGCGCGGCGCCGATCGCGATGCCCGGACCCGAGCCCACACCGCCGCCGCCGTCCTTCCCCAGATAATCGAGCGGGTCGCGATGCGGCCACAAATCGATCGGCCAGGCGCGCGCAAGCGAAGCGAAAGTGACGGCCTGATCGCCGGCCGCTTCCCGCAATGCCGCCGCGACGTTGCGCAGATTGACCCGGTCGCCGGTTTCCTGCCCCTGCGGCTCGGGCTTCGCCGGCGCAATGCTCTTTCGCCGGTCCGGAATCGCCTCGAGGAGCTCGGCCACCGCCGCGTCGGGATCGCCGAGGAGATGCACGTCGATCGCGGGGAGCTCCATGTGCTCCTTGCCCCAGCCGTTGTGCAGGTAGACGTCGTCTCCCGCGTGGATCACCTTTACCGGGGTTGCGCCGCGGCCGTACGCCTGGCGAAGAACGCCGCCGAGGTCGATCGAGCCGAGGCTCAAGACGACATCGGCTTCTTGCAGCGCGGCCTTCGCGGGCTTCGAGAGCTGGTTGAACGGCTCGCCGACGTGCAGCGGATGATCGCTCGGCACCATGGCGCCCGCTTTCAGGTCCGAGAGCATGAGAGCGCCGAGGCGCTCGGCGAGCGCCACGCGACGGTCCCAGTCGCCTTTCGTGCGGCGGCATCGGCCGAAGAGGATCGCCGGGCGCTTCGAGCGCGCGAGCAGATCGGCCGCCGCGCGAAGCGCCGCGGCCGCGGGACGCGAAGCGGGGGCGGGACCGAAGCGGCCGGGATCGGGGATCGAAACCTCCCCGGTCAAGGCCTGTTCCTGGATCGCCGCGTCGAGACACACGTACACCGGGGCGTGCGGCGCGGTCGCCGTTTGCTGCCAGGCGCGCAGAATGGATTCGGGCAAGGCCGCGATGGAGCCCGGCTGATCGTCCCATTTGACGAAGTTGCGGATGAGCGCGCCCTGATCCTGCGCGGTGTGGATCCAGTCGATCCAGGGACGCCGCAAGGCCGCATCGACCGGGCCGGTGGCGCCGAAGATCAGCATCGGCGCTCGGTCGCACCACGCGTTGAAGATGGCCATGGCCCCGTGCATCAGGCCGACGTTGCTGTGCAGCGCCACCGCCATCGGCTTGCCCGTCGCCTTGGCGTAGCCGTGGGCGATCGCCACCGCCTGCTCCTCGTGCAGGCACAGGATCATTTCCGGCGCGCGATTGCCCAGATGGTTGACCAGGCTGTCGTGGAAGCCGCGATAGCTCGCGCCAGGGTTGAGCGCGATGTAGGGAATGTCCAGGCGCCGCAACACCTGGGCTGCGACGTCGCTGCCCCAGGCGACCTTGGGATCGATGTCCTTTGGCTCGTCGCGTGGCGAGACGCGCAGCGGCTTGGCGTTTCCGTTGTCAGGCATGGGACTCTTCCTTCGCAGTAAACGACACGATGACCTTCCTGCGGCTCAAAGCGACGGTATGAGCTTCAGCGCCGGGAACCAGGTGCCGAGCAGCGTTTCCGGCCAAGGCACTGCCAGCAGGCGGTGAAACACGACGTAGATGAAAAGCGTCAGCCCGATAGCCTGCGCCAGCACCAGCTTCCAGGGCTCGCGATTCTCCAGGCGCATGTAAGCCACGACGAAAATCGGAACGGTCGGGATCAATCCGATCCCCGCCATCGATCCCATGAACGCCAGGAACCAGCCGAAGAATAACCCCGCGCGCAGGAGCACGGTGCGCATCGGGAGATGAGCCGTGTCCGAGGAGAGATCCATGTGTATCTTCGTTGCCACGTCGGCCTGGGCGCGCTCGGCCAGTCCCGGCGCGCTCGGCGCCGCAGGGCGCCGGAGCGCCGCGTTCGCCAGGCTGAGCGCGGCGAAGGCGAGGGCGAGCGATCCCACGATCTGAGGCACGATCCGGGCCGCGTGCCTCCAGTCTCGCGACTCGAGCAACATGAATGCGAGCAAGGCGATGAGCGCCGCCGGGAAGAGCTGCGACGGGTGGAGCCGCGGGGCGCCGAAGTTGGAGAGCATGCCGGAGACGCCACCCTGCGCCCTGACGTCCTGCCACAGCGGGCGCAGCAGCCCGAACAAGGCCAGCGCGAACAGCGCGATGACGATCGGCCGGGACAGCCACTCCGTCCCATAGCGTTCGACCGAGATGAAGAGATAACGCTCGAACATATCCCCCAGCACGAAGCCGAGAATGAGAGGGGGGCGCGGCCACCTGAGTTGCTTCATCACCCAACCGAGCGCGCCGAAGCCGAGCAGGGCAAACAGGTCGCCCCAGTCCCGCCCGACCTCGAAGGCGCCGATGTACACGATGCCGAGCACCGAGGGCAGGATCAGCGTATAGCGAAGCGTTGCAACCAGGGCGAATTGCTGGCTGAAGAGATAACAGAGCCCGGCGCCGACGATGTTGGCGATCGCGATGCTCCACACCATGGAATAGGTGACGCTCAGATTCTTGGTGAGCATGTCGGGCCCGGGCACCAGGCCGTGCACGAGGAACGCGCCCAGAAGCACCGCCATGCCGGCGCTCCCCGGGACGCCGAACGCGACGGTCGGCACCAGCGCGCCGCCCTCCTTCGCGTTGTTGGAGCTCTCCGAGGCGATCACGCCGCGTACGTCACCCGTGCCGAAGCTTTGCTGCGCGCCGCGCTCGGTGCGCAGCGCGTGGCCGTAGGCGAGCCAGTCGATGATGGCTCCGCCGATTCCCGGGATCGCCCCGAAAAAGGCGCCGATCCAGCTGCAGCGCAGGACCAGCCACCAATTCCTGAAGCAGTCCTTGGCGCCCTCCCACATGCCGCCTTTGACGTTGACCTTGGCGCCTGCGGCGATGGAAGTGCGGGCGATGGTGAGATCGCACAGCTCCGGAAGAGCGAACAATCCGAGCACGATGGGAATGAGGTGCAGACCCTCCCACAAGTACAGGCTGTCCAGCGTCCAGCGCGGCGTGCCCGTCTGGTGATCGGTGCCCACCATCGCGAGCATCAGACCGAGGCCCCCCGCGGCCAGGCCGCGAAGCGGCGTGTTGCCCGAGAGCACCGCAACCATCGAAATGCCGAAAACGGCCAGCGCGAGCATTTCGGGCGAGCCGATCGCGAGCACCATGGGCTGCAGCACGGGAATCGAAACCGCCATGAGCAGCGCGCCGAATACGCCCCCGAGGAGCGACGCCATGTAACACGCGCTCAGCGCGCGGCCCGCTTCGCCGCGCTTGGCCATGGGGTGCCCGTCGAGGACCGTCGCGGCGGATCCCGCGCCGCCGGGCATGCCGAACAGCACCGCGGGGATCGGGTCGCCGGTCGCCGTGGTCGATCCCAGCCCGAGCAGGAACGCGAATGCCGTGTAGGGATCCATGGTGAAGGTGAAGGGAATCAGGATCGCGGTGCCCGCGACGCCGCCGATTCCCGGCAGGATGCCCAGAATCAGGCCGAGGAACGCGCCCAGGCTGAGGAACATGAGCCGATGCGGCTCGGAAATCATCGAAAGCGCGTGCAAAGCCGCGTCCAGCATGCCGATCTCCACGCTTTTCTTACTCGGTCGCGCCGAAGCCTAGCACGCGTCGAACCCGGGACGGCCCGCGATCGCGCACGGACGGGACGGCATCCTCCACGATCGCATCCGGTTTCCTATCCCTGCTTTTCCCCAAGCCCGATGGAGCGCGAAATGAGCTCCTTCATGATCTCGTTCGTGCCGCCGTAGATGCGCTGCACGCGCGCGTCCACGTAGGCCTGCGAAATCGGGTACTCCCACATGTAGCCGTAGCCGCCGTGCAGCTGCACGCACTCGTCGATCACCCGGCACTCCAGGTCGGTGACCCAGTACTTGGCCATCGAGGCGGTCGCGGTGTCGAGCTTTTTCTCGAGCAGCAACTCCATGCAGCGGTCGACGAACACTCGCGCCACCTGCGCCTCGGTCGCGAGCTCGGCGAGCTTGAAGCGCGTCGTCTGGAAGCTCGCCACCGGTTTGCCGAAGGCCTTCCTCTCGCGCACGTAGTCGATGGTCCACCGGATCGCCGCCTCGGTCTTGGCCACCGCGGCGATCGCGATCTGCATGCGCTCCCAGGGCAGCTCCTGCATGAGGTAGACGAAGCCGTTGTTCTCCTGCCCGATCAGGTTTTCAGACGGCACCTCGACGTTGTCGAAGAAGAGTTCGGCCGTGTCCTGGCCCTTGAGTCCCATCTTCTTCAGCCGCTTGCCCTTGGTGAAGCCCTTCATCGAAGTGTCGACGACGACGAGGCTGGTGCCCTTGGCGCCCTTGGTCGGATCGGTCTTCGCGACCACGATCACGAGGTCGCAGTTCCAGCCGTTGGTGATGAAGGTCTTGGATCCGTTGACCACGTAGCGATCGCCCTTGCGGATCGCGTTCGTCTTGACGCCCTGCAGGTCCGAGCCCGCGCCGGGCTCGCTCATCGCGATTGCGCCTATCATCTCGCCCGAGGCCATCCTGGGGAGGTATTTCTTCTTCAAGGTTTCGCTGCCGTAGTTGAGCAGGTACGGCGCGACGATTTCCGAATGCAGCCCCCAGCCGAGCGAGGAGTTGTTGGCCCGCGCCTGCTCCTCGATCAGCACCATGCTGTAGAGCCTGTCGGCGCCGGCGCCGCCGTATTCCTCGGGCATGCTCATGCACAGAAAACCGTTCTTCCCGGCCTTCAGCCATACCCCGCGATCGACGTAGCCCTGCTCCTGCCACTTCTCGTCGTGGGGCTTGACCTCCTCCTCCATGAAGCGGCGCGCGCTGTCGCGGAAGGTTTCGTGCTCGGGGGAAAACAGGGTTCGCGGAATCACGGCGAAAGTCTTCTCGCTCGGAGTCGACCGAGGGCTACACCGCCGGGCGCGGCGCAGGAGCGCGCGCTATCAGGCGCTCCTCGATCGGCAGATTGACCACCGCGGCGAACGCGCCGAGCGCGATCGAGATCAGCCACACCACCTGGTAGGAGCCGGTGTGATCGAAGAGGTAGCCGCCCAGCCACACGCCGATGAAGCTGCCGATCTGGTGGCTGAAGAAGACGAATCCGGACAGCGTCGACATGTAGGCGACGCCGAAGATGCCGGCGATCACGCCGTTGGTCAGCGGCACGGTGGACAGCCACAGGAGGCCGATCGCCGCCGAGAAGAGATACACCGAGGCCTCGCTCACCGGCGCGAGGATGAAGAGCGCGATCGCGATCGAGCGCAGGAAATAGATCGAGGAGAGAAGGTATTTCTTCGTATACCTGGCCCCGAGCGCGCCCGAGGCGAAGGAGCCGAAGATGTTGAACAGGCCCACCAGAGCCAGGGCGAACATTCCCACGTTGGCCGACAGACCCTTGTCCAGCAGATACGCCGGGAAGTGCACCGTGATGAATGCGAGCTGGAACCCGCACACGAAGTAGCCCGCGGTGAGCAGCAGAAAACTCTTGTGCGCGAACGCTTCGCGCACCGCTTCTGCGACGCTTTGGGTAAGCCCACCCGCGGCACCCTTGCCATGCTTTTCGACGAGCGCAGAGGCGAGCGGCGCGATCAGGGCGGCGCTCACGGCGAGAATCAGCAGGGCGTTGAGCCAGCCGAATTGCGATATCAGCGTTCCGGTGTAGGGCAGCATCGCGAACTGGCCGAACGAGCCCGCCGCGCTCGACAGACCCAACGCCATGCTGCGACGCTCGGGCGGGAAGATTCGGCTCACCACCCCGAAGACGATGCTGAAGGTCGTGCAGCCCTGCGCAAGTCCGACGAACAGGCCCGTGGCGAGGCTGAACTGCCAGCCGGTGGTGGACATCGCCATCAGGACGAGGCCCGTTGCGTAGAGCGCCGCTCCCGCTGCCAGCACCCAGCCGGCGCCCTTGCGGTCGGCGATCATGCCGAAGAAAGGCTGCGAAGCGCCCCAGACGAGGTTTTGCAGCGCCAGCGCAAACGCGAAAGTCTCCCGGCTCCAGCCGAGGTCGAAGGTCATGGGCTGCAGGAAGAGACCAAACCCCTGCCGCGTGCCCATCGAGAGCGTCAGAATCACGCCGCCGCACAGAAGCACCACGCCCGGCGTGCGCCAGTTTCCTCTCTTCATCGGGAGCTTTCTTTCAGGTCCTTGGCGCCATGATAGCGCAAGGCCCCGCCTAAGCCAGCCGTTGCGGCGCCGAGACGATCAAGCCTTGAGCGAAATCCACTTCGACCAGCCGCAGGTGCTCCAGCACTTCACGGGTCTCGACGTACTCCGCGATGGTCTTGATCCCCATCGCGTGGCACTTCTGGGTGATCGATTCGGCCTTTTCCGAGGCGGCGAGCGCGCGGCCGATGTCCTTCACGATTCCGTAGGTGAGCTTCACGAAATCCGGCTTGACGACTTTCAGGAAATTGAACGAGCCTTCGCTGCCGTCGAAGCCGGCAAGGGTGAAGCGGCATCCGGCCGGCTTGAGCTGCGCCTGGATACTCTTCAGCGGGTCGGCGTTAAGCAGAGCGGCGTCCCAGCCCAGTTCAAAGGTGAGGGTTCCTTCCGGCAGCTTCGAGCTCTGAATGGTCTTGAGCACGAAGTCCGCAAACTTCGGCTCGCGCAGCGTGTCCTCGGAAAGGTTCACGCCATTGGCGGGGACGGGCCAGTCGGGTTTCCTGGCGCGCGCTTCCTGAATCCAGGTCGCAAGGTGGCCCACCACCCAGCGGTCGACATACGGCAGCAGCCGGTACTCCTGCAACATGGGGAAAAATGAACCGGGCGGGAGCAGCTTCTCCTCTTCCTCCTTGAAACGAACCAGCACTTCCTGAAACGGACGCGCGTTTCCGGGCGCGAGCTGGACGATCCTCTGCGAGTAGAGGACGAAGCCGCCCGTCTTCAGCGCCGAGACGAGCCTCTCGGTGATGTCTTTTCGCTCTGTGCTTTCTTCCATCTGCAGGGTCATGGCGCGCTTCAGGTCTCCCGCTGGGGCTCCTCCCGGGGCACGAAAAGATGCAAGAAATGTTCCTGAAAATTGCTGCTTCCGGCAGCTCTTGGTCGACGCTGGATCCGCCGCGGCAGCGGCATCGCGAAACAGCCGAGTCGCATGAAATGCAATGTGCCGTACCGAAATACCGCCGTCAAATCCGGCTGTTATTCCTGTGCGAAGATGGGATAGAATCGCGCACGCCTTTCAATAGAGGGAGTGCTGGGCCAGAGAGAAGTGCCGGGATTTCCACCCCACCCCCGATTTCCTCAGAGGAAAAACCTCAGGTCTGGGCAGTCTCCCGGCGCCCGGGGAAGGGAATAGGTCTTGCTTAAGACTTTGTCCGCCGCGGCAAGCTGCTCAGGACCCGCCGAACCCGAGATGATCAAGACCCTGTTTCCGCCCGAGCGTGACCCCGAGCAGGCGGCGCGGATTCGCCAGTTCCTGCTGGCTTCCATCACCTACGCGATTTCCGTTCCTTTGCTCGTGCTCGCCAACGGGTTTGGGCTGATCACGATGTCGTCGGTCGTCGCGCTCGTCGTCGCCATGGCGGTCATCACCGCGGCGTTTTATCTCGTGTTCCGCACCGGCTTGAACCTGCGCTTCAGCGATCCCAGCCTGACCTGGCAGCAGATCCTCGTCACCAACGTCGTGCTGATGGCGGTCGTATTCAGCCTCAACCAGGGGCGTGCGTTTGCGCTCATCATGTGTCTGGTCGTGCTCCTGTTCGGCGCGTTCCGCTTCAATACCCGCGAGTTCGTCCGGGTCACGCTGATGATTCTTGCCGGCTACGCGCTCGTGATCAACCTGTTGATGTTCCTGAAGCCGGAGACCGTCAACGTCTACGTCGAATGGTTCCAGTGGGCGGGGATGGCGGCGTTTCTTCCTTTTTTCGGCGTGGTCGGTGGAAAAATCAGCGAACTGCGCCTGCGGCTGCATCGCAGCAACGAGGAGCTGAGCACCGCGCTCTCCTCGGTGCGGCGGATCGCCACGCACGACCATCTTACCGGGCTGCCCAACCGCGTCCTGTTCAACGAGGAGCTGCTGCGTGCGCTCGCCAAGGTCGAGCGGCATAAGCGGCCGGCGGGGCTTTTCGTGCTCGACCTCGACCGCTTCAAGGTGATCAACGACACCCTCGGTCACCAGTTCGGCGACCGCGTGCTGCAGGAAACCGCAAGACGCCTTCAAAGCTGCGTGCGCGAAAGCGACATCCTCGCGCGCCTGGGCGGCGACGAGTTCGTGGTCCTGCTGGAGGAGTTCGGCGAGGAAGCCAATCTCACGGAGATTGCGCGCAAGCTGCTCGCCGCGGTCACCGGACTCGGCTCAATAGACGGCCGCGAGATCGGCCTGTCGGTGAGCATCGGCATTTGCTCGGCGCCGAACGACGGGCGCGATGCGAAGACCCTGTTCGCCAACGCCGACATCGCCATGTACCGCGCCAAGGAATTGGGCCGCAACAACTACTGCTTCTATTCCTCGGAAATGCACACCTATACTCTGGAGAAGCTGTCGCTGGAGGCGAGTCTGCGGCATGCGCTCGAGCGCGGCGAATTCCGCATTCACTACCAGCCCAAGATCGACATGGAGAGCGGCGCGATCACCGGGGTCGAGGCGCTGCTGCGCTGGCAGCATCCCGAGCGCGGCCTCCTCGGGCCGGATAAATTCATACCGCTCGCGGAGGCTACCGGACTGATCGTGCCGATCGGCCTGTGGACGCTGCGCGAAGCGTGCGAGCGCGGCAAGGCCTGGCAAAACCTCGGGCTGCAGCGATTTTCGATCGCCGTCAACCTGTCAGCGACCCAGTTTCGCCAGGACGATCTGGTGCCGCAGCTCGCCGAGATCCTGAAATCCACCGGATTCGATCCGAAGTACCTGGAGCTGGAGATCACCGAGATGGTGGTGATGCAGGACCCGGACAAGGTCGTGACCAAACTGGAAGAACTGCGCCGGATGGGTGTTCGTCTCGCCATCGACGATTTCGGCATTGGATACTCCTCGCTCGGATACCTGAAGCGCTTCCCGATCGACAGCCTCAAGGTGGACAGAAGCTTTGTGCGCGACCTCGCGCACTCGAGCGACGACGTCGCCATCACGCGCGCGGTCATCGCCATGGCCCACAGCCTGGGCATGAACGTGGTCGCCGAAGGCGTCGAGCTGAAGGAGCAGTTCGACGTGCTGCGCAAGGAGGGCTGCGACGAGTTTCAGGGCTGGCTGTGCCGTCCCGCGCTTGCGGAAGACGAGCTGCTGCGCTTCATCCGGGAAAACGCCGCGCAGCCCGAGGCTCATTAGCGGGATTCGCCGGACGGAGGGGAACATGAGAGCGCAACGGGAGACCGCATGAGGGCGGCGTACTACGAACGAAAAGGCCCCGCATCGAAAGTCCTCGTGCTCGGCAACGTTCCCGACCCCGAGCCCGCGCCCGGCGAAGTGCGCGTGAAAGTGCGCTTCTCGGGCGTGAATCCCACCGACACGAAATTGCGCAGCGGCTGGGACGGCAGCAAGGAGATGCCCTTCCCGCGCGTGATTCCGCACCAGGACGGCGCAGGCGAGATCGACAGGGTCGGCGCGGGCGTGTCCGAGGCGAGAGTCGGCGAGCGCGTCTGGATTTACGAGGCGCAGCGCGGCCGAGCCTTCGGCACCGCAGCCGAATACGTCGCGGTCCCCGCAGAAAACGCGGTTGCGCTTGCCGATGGGGCGAGCTTCGAGACCGGCGCCTGCGTCGGCATCGCGGGGATGACCGCGCATCGATGCCTGTTCCAGGACGGCGGCATTCAGGGACAGACGGTGCTCGTGGCGGGCGGAGGCGGCGCGGTGGGTCACGCCGCGATCCAGCTCGCCAAATGGGGCGGCGCGCGGGTCGCCACCACGGTGAGCCGGCCCGAGCAGGAGAAAATCGCGCGCGAGGCCGGCGCGGATCTCGTCGTCAACCGCAGGAGCGAGGACGTCGCCGCGAAACTCAAGGCGTTTTCCCGGGGAACGGGAATCGACCGCGTGGTCGAAGTCGCCTTCGAGGCGAATCTGGATCTCAACCGGGCCGTGCTGAAAGCCAACGGCGTCATCTCCACGTATTCCTCGGGCGCGCCGGACAGCGCGCCGCGCATCCCGTTCACCCCGATCATGAGGCAGGGCATCACGGTGCACTTCATCCTCGTCTACGTGATGTCCCGCGAGGCGCACTGGGCCGCGGCGCGCGACCTGAACGCGGCGCTGCAAGCCGGCCGCTACCGCCCGCATGTCGCGCGCACGTATCGCCTCGATCAGGTCGCCGAGGCGCACGACGCCCAGGAAAGCGGCGTGACGGTCGGCAAGATCCTCATCGCTATTTGAGAAGACATGAATAAGCCGCGAGCCCGTGCGGAAAAAGTGCGCGAGATTCTCAAGACCTGGCCCGGCGCCGCGAAGGCCTTGGCGCACAGGTTGCGCCTTCACGCCGCCAAAGCGCAGGCAGCCTCCAGGGCCTGGATCGTGCGGAACAGCAAGCTCAGGCTCGGCCTGGCTGCGCTCGCCGTGCTTTTCGTCGCGGGGATCGTCCTCGCCGCGGTCTTTTCGGAAACCCTGGTGCGCCATTACCGCGCGATATCCGCCTCGGGCCAGGGGGTGCCGCTTCCGTCAGACATGCGTCGGGCCGCCGCCGAGAAGGCGAAACAGCTTGCCGCGGCGCTCGACGCGCGCGTCAACAGGAAAGGAAAGTTCGCCGGCGAGGCGTGGATTTCCGCACAGGTCCTCGTTGCGCTCAAGGAAAACGACGATTCGATCCGGATCGGGGCCAGATCGATCGAACAGCACTTCCGCTCCGTCGAGGGGCCCGAGTGCGCCTGCTGGCGCAGGCTGCCCAGGGGCGAGTTTCCGAACCACGTCGGAGTGACCTCGTGGGTGTTGTGGGCCCTGGCGAGATACGGGATTCCGGCGCAGAAAGGCGAGCTCGAGTTTCTCCTCTCGACCCAGGACCGCGAGGGAGGGTGGCCGCTGTTCGCGGGTGCGCAGCAGGAAAGATTCGCATCGAGTTATGCAACCGCGGCCGCCATCCTCGCGCTGCACGAGCAATCGGTTCTCAAGGTGAACCGCGCGCAGCAGGCGCGGCTCGCCGCCGCGGCACGGCGCGGGGCGGACTGGCTGAAGAGCCGGGTCGCTCCCGGCCGCGCGCGATGGGCGGACTACCCGGGGTGGGCGGACGCCGGTCAGCGCGGCGAGTTCCTCGGCCTTTCGGGCTTCGTGCTTTTCGCGCTGCATCGCGTGGGAGCGCCGGAACTTGCCGCGCTCGATCGCGACTGGCTGAACCAGCTTCCGCCCGAAGCGCCCGCTGCGCGCGAAAGCGGGGTTTCGCGCAAGACGGTGCAGATCGGCAGGCGATCCTATCGGGACGACACGCGCTTCTACGCGCTGCCGTGGGCGATTCTCGCGACGGCGGCTGCCTATCCCGGCGCCTCGATTTCGGAAAAGGTCCGTGCGATGGAGTGGCTCGAGCGCGCGCTTGCGCCCGGAGCGTCGATTCACGCACTGACCGGAAAGGAAAGGAACCTCACTATCGCGGCCGAAACGCTGCTCGCGCTGCGAAGCGAGGCCTTGCGTGAGTAGCGCCGCGAAGGACCGCCGCGCCGCGCAGGAACTGCGGCGCGACGTGGCGCTCGCCAACCGGATCATCGAGCGCTTCGGGCTCTCCAACGCATTCGGGCACGTGAGCGCCCGCATTCCGGGGACGAACACATTCTGCTTTCCCACCCGGCGCAGCCCCGGCCTCGCGAGCGCGAACCGGCTGCTGGTCCTCGATACCGAGGGCAGGATACTCGCCGGGAAGGGGACGCCGAACAGCGAACTGTGGATCCACGCGCGCATCTACGCCGCGCGGCCCGACGTGGGCGGCGTGGTGCACGCTCATCCGCCGGCCTGCATCTGCCTGACGCAGATCGGGCAGCCGCATCGCGTGGTGCACAACCAGGGCGGGGCCTTTCACGCCGGCGTGCCCGAATTCGAGCGCATCGGGCTGATCCGCACGCGCGAGCTGGGCGACCTGCTCGCGCGGCGCCTCGGCGACGGGATCGCGGTCATGATGCGCGGCCATGGCATCACGACCGCTCTGCCGGACGTGCGCGCGGCCACCGTCGCCGCGTGCATGCTGGAGGAAAGCGCCGGCATGCAGCTGGACATGCTCGCCGCCGCGGGCGGCGATCCCGCGCGACTCCGGGTCTACAGCCGCGAGGAAGCCGAAAGCCTGAGCGACCAGATCAGCCCGAGAGTGGTGGAGCGGGCGTGGGAGTATTACGCGGCCGCGGCGAAGAAGAAACCGTTGGGCGGATAGAAGAATGAGCGGACTCCGTCGCAGGCTGATTCTCTGCCTTTTCCTTTCAGCCGGCGCCCTCGCAGGCTGCGCGAGCGTCGAGCCTCACATGATGCCGACACCGGTCGTGCTCAAGGACCCGCGGCTGGATTTCGCCCCCTCGGTGCAGCCCGGGCTGCGCTCGACGCGCCTGCCGGTGTTCTACGCCACGACGCGTGCCCCGGCCGCGCCGGGCGAGCCGGGGCATTACATCAACGACGTGGGCGACGGAATGACGCTCGGGGTGGCCCAGGTGCGCCTCGGTGAACCCGGCTGGACCTGGGAGGAGCTCATCGCCTCCGACCGTGCGAGCACCATCGAGCAGGTGCGTGCCGGCGCCGTGGAGCGCGTCGAGGAGTCCGGCAAAGCCGGAGAGACCGGGGACCTGGGCGAAGCCGAGCGCCGCTTTCTGGCCGCAATCGACGCACAGCTCGCGAAGACTGCAAATCCGGAACTCGTGCTCTACGTCCACGGCTACCGCGTGACTTTCGACGAGGTCGCCGTGCAGATGGGCTCATTCGCCCACTACCTCGGCCACGGGGCCGTGGTGACCTTCCAGTGGCCCACGGGACTCAATTTCTGGAACTACCTCATCGACTGTCCGCGCGCCGAGCGCTATATCCCCGACATCGAACGGCTGATCGCGCTGCTCGCGCGCTCCAGGGCCGAGAAGATCAACGTCCTCGCCTACAGCTGCGGCTCGCCGCTTCTCGCGGCAGCGCTCGCCCGCCTGCGCGCGCGGCATCCGGCGGAAGGGCATGCGCAGCTCGCGAAGCGCTACCGCCTGGGCAACGTGATCTTCACGGCCTCCGACGTGGATCTCAAGACCTTCGCCAGCGATCACATGCCGCCGATCCTGGACCTCGCCCAGCAACTGCTCGTCTACGCTTCGCGCAACGACAAGGCGCTCGGCTTCTCGAGCCTGATCGCCGGCGCTTCCCGGCTCGGCAAGCCGGACATCGCCGACCTTTCGCCGCGCGAGTTGGCGCGCCTGGCCGCGCTCGACCCCCGCTTCCATTTCATAGACGTATCGGACGTGCGCGGCGCGCACGAGATGGGAGGCATGGAGGGGCACGGCTACTGGTACGCCAACGAGTGGATTTCCACCGACATCACGCTCTCGCTGCGCCATCCCATCCCGCCCGAGAAGCGCTGCCTCGTCAAGCAGGCGGGAACGGAGCGGGTCTGGAAGTTTCCCGAGGACTACCCGCAATGCGTCGCGGCCCGGCTGCTCGAGACGTACCCCGAGCTGCGCCGTCGATAACGCTTCAAACAGCAATCAGGGCGTAGCGGTTCAAATCACTTGAGGTCGAAGGTGACCTTGTCGATCGTGCCCGTGAACCTGAATGGGAGCTTGTAGGTGAAGTCCACCGGCGAGCCGGCGTCCATGCCGATGTCCAGCCCTTCGACGATCGAGATCTTCAACGGGGTGGACTTCGCCAGCTCGCCCTCGGCGACCTTGGCGCCGTTCACGCTCAGCGTCACGGCCGCGCCCTTGCCGAGCTCGCC
>Ga0105252_10000112_pt1 | contig 64429 bp, 62 predicted proteins | sample EasRivMeERMZT100_FD_89675 | JGI IMG/M metagenome (GOLD analysis project Ga0105252, IMG submission 89675) | Soil microbial communities from meander-bound floodplain in the East River, Colorado, USA - East River MetaG ERMZT100 | ecosystem: Environmental > Terrestrial > Soil > Floodplain | place... | reverse complement strand
TTGGTGTTGTCCACGCTGCACACCAACGATGCGCCGAAGACGCTCACCCGCCTCGTCGATATGGGAGTGAAGCCCTACGCCATCGCGAGCTCCGTCAGCCTGATCATCGCGCAACGCCTCGCGCGCCGGCTCTGCAGTAACTGTAAAGAGCCGGTCGACATCCCAGCCGAGGCCCTGCTCAAGGAAGGCTTCACGCAGGCGGACATCCATTCCGGCGTGACGATATTCACCGCCAAGGGCTGCAGCCAGTGCACCAACGGCTACAAGGGCCGCCTAGGAATCTACCAGGTGATGCCCGTGTCGGACACCATTGGCCGCATCATCATGGAAGGTGGCAACTCCCTGCAAATCGCCGAGACGGCGACGAGGGAAGGCGTAGCCGACCTGCGGCAATCCGGACTGAAGAAAGTCAAGGACGGCATTACCAGTTTGGAAGAGATCAACCGCGTTACAATCGATTGAGCCGGCCGCGCACCCGTTGCGGCGCGCGGCAACAATCGTTTGCCCGTTGGAGACCTGAGTTATGGCAACCGCTGCAGCGACACAAGCCCCGTTTACCTGGGAAGGCACCGACCGTACCGGCAAAAGGGTCAAAGGCAAAACCGTCTCGACCAGCGAGGCCGCCGTCCGCTCCGAGCTACGCCGCCAAGGCGTGGTGCCGACTCGCGTGCGCAAGCAGAGCATGCTGTTTCGCAAACAAGGCAAGGTGACGGCGGCTGACATCGCCCTCTTCTCGCGGCAGCTCGCCACCATGATGACCGCCGGCATCCCACTCGTGCAGTCGTTCGACATTGTCGGCGCGGGCCACGAGAACCCGGCGATGCAAAAACTGATCATGGCAATCAAGGGGGACGTCGAAGGCGGCACGGCGTTGGCCGACGCGCTCGCGAAGCATCCCCTGCACTTCGACGATCTGTTCGTGAGTCTCGTCGCAGCCGGCGAGCAAGCCGGTGCGCTCGAGACACTGCTCGAGAAGATCGCCACGTACAAGGAAAAGACCGAGGCCATCAAGAAGAAGATCAAGAAAGCCCTGTTCTATCCAGCCGCGGTCGTCGTCGTCGCCATCGTCGTGACGGCCATTCTGCTCATCTTCGTCATTCCCGAATTCGAGTCGCTGTTCCAAGGTTTCGGTGCGGACCTGCCCGCATTCACCCGCTTCGTCATCGACATTTCGAAGTTTGTCCAGACCAAAGGGTGGATACTGCTCATCGGCGGAGTCGGCGGCGTTTTGGGTTTGTTGCATTGGAAAAAGCGCAGCCGCAGCGTTCAGCATTTCTTCGACCGCATGATGTTGAAGCTGCCGATTATCGGCACGATTCTGCACAAGTCGGCAATCGCGCGTTATGCGCGAACGTTGTCGACGACCTTCGCCGCGGGCGTGCCGCTCGTCGAGGCTTTGACCTCGGTAGCCGGAGCCACGGGCAACATCGTTTACGAAAGCGCGGTCCTGCACATGCGTGACGAGGTGGCTACGGGTCAACGCCTGCAGCGCGCGATGGAGAACACCGACCTCTTCCCGAACATGGTCAATCAAATGATCGCCGTCGGCGAGGAATCAGGCTCGCTCGACGCGATGTCGAGCAAAGTCGCCGACTTCTACGAGGAAGAGGTCGATAACGCGGTCGACAGCATGTCGAGCTTGCTCGAGCCACTCATCATGGCGATTCTCGGCGTGCTCGTCGGCGGTCTAGTCATCGCCATGTACCTGCCGATCTTCAAGATGGGCGCGGTCGTCTAAGCACACCGGTTCTGTGTGGAGATTTTCGCGCTCTGGCCCGTTGCGTTGCTCATTGCAATAGGCCTGCTCGGCCTATTGGCCGGGAGCTTCTTGAACGTCGTTGCCTACCGCGTCCCCATCATGATGGAACGCGCGTGGCGCGCGCAGTGCGCAGACTTGCAGTCCCACACGTTCACCGCGCCACCGCACGCGGCCGCAGACCGCCGGTTCGATCTGTGGTGGCCCCCATCGGCGTGCCCCGGCTGCGGCACGGCAATCGCCGCCCAATACAACATCCCCGTGCTCGGCTTCCTGTGGCTGCGGGGCCGGTGCGCCAGCTGCGGCTTGAAGATCTCGCCGCGCTATCCCGTGGTGGAGGCGTCCGCCGCGCTGCTTGGCGTCATCGTTGCCTACCTGTTCGGGCCGACCTGGCAGATGGTCGCAGCGCTCGGCTTCACCTGGACGTTGTTGGCCCTGACGCTCATCGATCTCGACCACAAGCTACTGCCAGACTCGCTGACCTTGCCATTGCTCTGGGCAGGGCTATTGCTGAACGCCGGGGCGATGGGCAGCACAGCGACGTTCGCCACAACGCTGCAGTCGAGCGTGATCGGCGCGGCCGCCGGCTACCTGGCCCTCTGGAGCGTTTACCAGCTCTTCAAGCTCGCCACGGGCAAGGAGGGCATGGGCTATGGCGACTTCAAGCTGCTCGCGGCCGTCGGTGCTTGGGTGGGTTGGCAGCTGCTACCGCTCGTGATCCTGCTATCGGCGGTCGTCGGCAGCGTCGTCGGTATCGCGATGATCGTCTTTGGCGGTCGATCGAGCCAAGCTGCGATTCCTTTCGGCCCCTACCTTGCAGCTGCGGGGTGGATCGCCCTAGTGTGGGGCGAGCGACTCGTGCAAGCATACGAGTCCTTCTTGATCCGTTGAGTTAGTGGAACAGCCGGCGGAGGCGGGACACACCGCTGTCCGACGCGGTGGCGCAGGATAATCGATGGCGGATCGCCCACTCATTGTTGGTCTCACCGGCGGGGTCGCCAGCGGCAAATCGACAGTGGCGGCGGTGTTCGGCGAGCTCGGCGCCCCGCTCGTGGATACCGACGTCATCGCCCGCGACGTCGTCGCCCCCGGGGAGCCTGGCCTGGCGGCGGTCCGGGCGGAGTTCGGCCCGAGCGTGTTCCGCAGCACAGGGGAGCTCGATCGCGGGGCTCTCCGGTCCATCGTCTTCGGCGACGACGGCAAGCGACGCAAGCTAGAGTCGCTTCTGCACCCCCTGATCCGCGCACGCGTACGGCACAAGCTCAAGGACGTACAAGGGCCGTACGCGATCGTCGTCGTGCCACTGCTGGTCGAAACCGACTTCGCAGCGCTCGTCGATCGCATCGCCGTCGTCGACTGCCCAGAAGCTATGCAGCTCGAACGCCTGATCAAACGCGATGGCGTGCCGCGGCCGGAAGCCCTGGCGATGGTGCGCGTGCAGGCCGATCGAGCGGCGCGCCTCAAAGCCGCTCACGATGTGATCGATAACAGCGGCTCGCGCGAAGCCACACGCCGGCAAGTCGAGCAGCTCCATCATCGTTATCTCGAGATCGGGGCCAGGGCTGCGACGGCAGGCTGAGTTTGCCGAGCGTGCGCCAGTCGCGCAGAATACCGGCATGAATACCGCGGCCGAACTGCCTGAACCGTCGCCGGAGCACGGTCTCGTCAAGTTCGAGCAGCCCCTGACGGAACGCATGCGGACGTTCCTCCGTATCGAGTTTCTCTACGAGCAAACCCTATTCCACGTCGATGAGCCGACGGAGTTCAGCTCCCGAGCAGCCGTAGCGGCCCTCCTGGAGATCCTGACCATCCTTGGGCGAGGCGATATCCGAGCCGAGGTCAGCAAGGAGCTCGACCGCCACGCCGCGCTGCTGTTCCGCTACCGGAGCCAGCCGGGCGTCGATCCTGGACGTCTCATCGGGCTCATCGAGAACATCAACGACCTCCGCCAACAGCTCGCGGATGCCGGTTCGCAGATCATTAACCCATTGAAAGAATGTGATTTTCTAACCGTTATCCGCCACCGCAGCGCGATTCCGGGCGGCACCTGCATGTTCGACCTGCCGGACTATGGCTACTGGCTGCATTTGCCGGCAGCTGAACGACGACGGCAGCTCGACGATTGGACCGGCCATTTGCGGCCGATTTGCGACGCCGTCGCTGAGGTGCTCTGGCTCACGCGCGAAGCCACGGAAAGCGCCGAGCGGGTGGCCACAGGGGGCCTGTTCCAGCACGCGTTCAGCCGGACAGAGCAGGCCAGCCTGGTCCGCGTGTTGCTAGCGGGCAACCGCGGAATCTTCCCCGAGATCAGCGCTGGCCAACATCGGTTCACCGTGCGCTTCGTGCACTGGCGAGGTGTCGACGCGCGACCCGCTCAGGTCAATCAGGACGTTCGCTTCCAGCTCGCCATCTGCTGAGAAGCTCACACGAACCTTACGGGGTGCGCCACGTCTCAGTTCCGTTAGCGGACGCAGTAACCGTTCACAACGGCTGGTTAGAATATTCCGATGAGCACGATACCCAGCCTGCGACCGACGCCCCCCGCGAGCGAGAACCTCGCGGTACAGGTTGTCGCGCGGGAGGGCCCGCGGATCGCGGTCATCATCCCCTGCCGCAACGAAGCCGCGAGCATCGAGAAGGTCGTCCGCGACTTCGCGACCGCGCTACCGGAAGCCGCTATCCACGTGTGTGACAACCAATCCACCGACGCATCGGCCGAGCGCGCGGCCAGCGCTGGCGCGATCGTTTCGGTCGAGCGCTTGCCGGGCAAGGGCAACGTCGTGCGGCGCATGTTTGCCGACATCGAAGCCGACATCTATGTCCTCGCGGACGGCGATGACACCTATGACCATGCGAGCGCGCCGGCACTCGTCGGAAGGCTGCGCGAGCACGGTCTCGACATGGTCGTGGCCGCGCGCGTGGCCTCGAGCAGCGCGGCCTACCGTCCCGGTCATCGACTCGGCAACTATCTACTGACCAAGCTCGTGCGCCTCGTCTTTGGCGATCGCATTACGGACATGCTGTCGGGCTACAGGGTGTTTTCGCGCCGCTTCGTCAAATCTTTTCCCGGTCTCGCCGCAGGCTTCGAGATCGAGACAGAGCTGTCCGTGCACGCGCTCGAGCTGCGGATGCCGATCGAGGAGGTGCCGACGCCCTATCGCGAACGGCCGGCGAACTCCGTCAGTAAGCTCAACACGTTCCGCGATGGCTGGCGCATTTTCCAAACGATCTTTTGGCTCGTCAAAGAAGAGCGCCCGTTGCAGTTCTTCGGTGGCGCCTTTGTAGGCCTTACGGTGATATCGCTACTGATCGCCTGGCCGCTGCTCGTCACCTACCTCGACACCGGCCTGGTGCCTCGCTTCCCGACGGCGGTACTGGCGAGCGCGTTGATGTTGCTCGCCTTCTTGAGCCTTGCATGCGGCGCAATCCTCGATACCGTGACCCGCGGTCGGCGTGAGCTCAAACGGCTGCACTATCTAACCGTAAGAGGCGTCACCGCTCGGACGCGGCACACGGACGCGTGAGCGCCCATCCGGCCAAGCCTTCGAGATTCGCGCCTTTCGCTGCCGTTGGCGCGCTCGGTTTCATGGCAGACGCTACGATTTTGACCACGCTCGTCCATGGACTCGACTGGTCGCATTACACCGCGCGCGCGGTATCGTTCGTCGCCGCGGTGACAGTAACTTGGGCGTGCAATCGGCGCTTCGTCTTCGACCCCAGCCGCCACGCGCGCCGAGAGTATGGGGCGTATTTCGTTACTCAAGTCATCGGCGCCATGATCAATTTGGGCAGTTACGCTTTGACGATCGAGTTAGAGCCCAACCTCGCGCAGGTGCCCGTCATCCCCTTGGCGGGCGGCGCCGCATTGGCGTTGCTTTTCAATTACACGGCGGCGAGCCGCTGGGTATTCGCAAGCCCGCGACTCGACGAGCACGGCTGAGCATGGCTGCACCAACGTCATCCGCTGCGACACCGTACACGGGCGTCGAGAACCTCGAGGTCATGCGCGAGGCCGAGAACTACAACCGTTACCTCTTTCAGCTGGTGCAGCGCAATGCCGGAACGGCCACGCGCATCATCGACTTTGGCGCGGGCAGCGGCACGTTTGCCGTGCGCTCTGCCGCTCTCGGCGTCGAAGTCACCGCAGTGGAGCCGGACCAGCGGCTCCGCGCTTTGTTGGCTGACCACGGTCTCCGCGTCGCAGCCGACACGACCTCGCTGCCAGATCGAGGCTTCGATTACGCGTACACGCTGAACGTCCTCGAGCACATTCATGACGACGTGCAGGCGCTGCGTCAGCTGCGCTCGAAGCTCGTACCGGGTGGTCGGCTGCTGATTTACGTGCCGGCATTCCCAGTGCTTTTTACGCGCATGGACGCCAAGGTCGGTCACGTGCGCCGTTACACGCGAAGGACGCTGCGGGACTGCGTCAGCTCAGCCGGCTTCACGGTCGAGGCCATCCGCTATGCGGATTCACTCGGCTTTCTGGCGACCCTCGTGTTCAAGCTGATCGGGAGCGGAGACGGCGAGCTCGACCGTCGCGCCGTACGCCTCTACGACCGACTCGTGTTTCCCCTGAGCCGCGCACTCGACGTGCTGACCCACCGCTGGTTCGGCAAGAACCTGATGCTCTTGGCCCGGAATACCTAGTCCGCAGCCGTGACGACGGACGACTAGAGACTGCGCAGCCGCTCGACGATCGGCCAATCGGCCTCTAGTAACGCAAGGCCGGCGAAATCGCTGAGCGACACCCAACGCAACGCCTGACCCTCGCGGGCCGTTACCTCACCCCGATAGCGCAACACCCGCCACACGTCGAGCCGAACGCGTTTGTCCGGGTAATCGTGCACCAGCTCGAGCAGCGGCGCGGCCTCGAGCACTTCGATGCCGAGCTCCTCGTCGAGCTCACGCGATAATGCGGCGAGGGGCTCCTCGCCCGGCTGACTCTTCCCGCCCGGGAACTCCCAGAAACCGGCCATATGCGTTCCGGCGCGCCGTCCGTTGACGAGCCAGCGGCCCGCCTCGTCGACGAGCAAGCCGACGAGCACATGGACGGCGCGCGGCGCGCTCACCTCAGCTCAGGCGGCCGTGACACTGCTTGAATTTCTTGCCCGAGCCACACGGACACGGTTCGTTGCGCCCGACCTTCGGCTGCTCACGAACATACGGCGTGACGGGCTCCGCCTCGACCGGTGGGGGACGCAACGGCGACCCCGTCGGGGCTACACCTTGAGGGGCCTGCGGCGGTACAGGCGCCACGAGCGACGGCGCTGCCGCGTGCTGAAAGCGCAACGTGCTCGGGTCGGGCGCCGCAGGCTCCACGGCCTGGACGTCCTCGGGCCGACGGATCTGGATCTTCGACAGAATGCTGATCGTGTCGTGCTTCACACGCTCGAGCATCGCGCTGAACATCTCGAACGCTTCGCGTTTGTACTCTTGCTTGGGATTGCGCTGCGCATAGCCACGCAAGTGGATGCCCTGACGCAGATAGTCGAGCGCGGCAATGTGCTCTTTCCAGTGCGAATCGAGCTGCCGAAGCATGATGCCCTTCTCGAGCTCGTGCATGACCTTTGACCCGATCTCGGTCGACTTGCGCTCGTAGTCTTGACTGACGGCTTCGACGACGAGCGCCCGCAACCGGGTCTCATCGATCGAGTGATCCCGCTCGAGGACGGTCAATACGTCGTAGCGAACGCCAAACTCTCGCTCGATGGCTTTGCTGAGCCCGTCCTTGTCCCAGACTTCCTCGACGCTTTGCGGCGCGACGTGCTCGCTGATGACACCGTTCACCACCTCGGCACGGATCGCACGAATGGCATCCGCGATGTCGCTGGCTTCCATGAGCTCTTGGCGCTGTTGATACACGACGCGGCGCTGGTCGTTAGCCACGTCGTCGTACTCGAGGAGTTGCTTGCGAATGTCGAAGTTGTGCGCCTCGACCTTGCGCTGCGCTCGCTCGATCTGTCGCGACAGCAGCTTGCTCTCGATGGCCTCACCGGGCTTCATGCCGGCGCGTGACAACATGCGCTTGATGCGTTCGGGGTCGCCGAAAATGCGCATCAGATTGTCTTCGAGCGACAGATAGAAACGGCTCGAGCCGGGATCGCCTTGGCGACCGGAACGACCGCGCAACTGATTGTCGATGCGCCGCGATTCGTGACGTTCGGTGCCCACGATGTGCAACCCGCCCATCTCCAGCACCTTCGCATGCCGTTGCCGCCAGTCCGCCTCGAGCGCCGCCACGTCGGCATCCGTGGGCGACTGCAGCTTGATGCGCTCCGCATCCAAATTGCCGCCAAGTTTGATGTCGGTGCCGCGACCGGCCATGTTGGTGGCGATGGTCACCGTGCCGGGACGGCCGGCCTCCATGATGATCTCGGCTTCGCGCTCGTGGTATTTCGCGTTCAGAACCTGATGCGCAACCTTGTGCTTCTTCAGAAGATTCGACAGGAACTCCGAAGTCTCGATCGAGGTCGTGCCGACGAGGACGGGTTGCCCGCGCTGGTGGCAGTCGGTGATGTCCTCGATGATGGCATTGAATTTATCCTCGGCCGACAAGTAAACGAGATCGGCCGCGTCGTCGCGGATCATCGGCTTGTGCGTCGGAATCACGACCACCTCGAGCCCATAGATCTGCTGGAACTCATAGGCTTCGGTGTCCGCCGTACCGGTCATACCGGCGAGCTTGCGATACATGCGGAAGTAGTTCTGGAAGGTAATCGACGCGACGGTCTGATTCTCCTCCTTGACGATTACGCCCTCCTTGGCCTCCACGGCTTGGTGCAAGCCGTCGGACCACCGCCGACCGATCATCGTGCGGCCCGTGAACTCGTCGACGATGATGACCTCGCCGTCTTTGACGATGTAATCCACTTCCCGCTTGAACAATCCGTGGGCACGCAGGGCGGCCGTGAGGTGATGCATCAAGCGAATATTGGCCGGGTCGTAGAGGCTCTCGCCGGCGGCTAGCAGTCCCGCTTTCGCCAGAAGCTGCTCGACGTACTCGTGCCCTTCTTCCGTGAGGTGCGCCTGTTTCGCCTTCTCGTCGATGGTGAAGTCGCCGGGCACGAAGAGCTGACACTGGGACGGCTTGGCTTCGGCGTCCACCTCGATCAGGTGGTGCCCACCTTCCTTGGCCTTGGCGAGTGCCTCACCGATCGACATCTGGCCTAGGGAGTTGCCGGTGACGCCGAGCAATTCCACCTGCGTCGCCTCGATCTCATCGTTGGCCTTGCCGGCCGGCGGCTTGTGTACCTTCAGCGACGGGATGAGCTGGTTGATGCGGACATACAGCTCGGTGCTCTCCTCGGAGCGTCCCGAGATGATGAGCGGCGTACGCGCCTCGTCGATGAGGATCGAGTCCACTTCGTCGACGATTGCGTAGCTCATAGTACGTTGGACGCGCTCCTCGGGCCGAAACGCGAGGTTGTCGCGCAGATAGTCGAAGCCGAACTCGTTGTTGGTACCGTACGTCACGTCGGCGGTGTAGGCGCGACGCTTCTCCTCGGTGGGCTGGTTGCTCTTGATGACGCCCACCTCGAGACCGAGGAACCGGTACACCGGCCCCATCCAGTCCGCGTCCCGCTGTGCGAGGTATTCGTTGACCGTGACCACGTGCACACCGCGGCCAGTCAGAGCGTTCAGGTAGGCGGCCAGCGTCGCCACCAGCGTCTTACCTTCGCCGGTACGCATCTCCGCGATCTTGCCTTGATGCAGTGCGATACCGCCGATCAGCTGTACGTCGAAATGCCGCATGCCGAGCGTGCGGCGCGCCGCCTCACGCACCAACGCGAAGGCCTCCGGCAGCAGCGCCTCGAGATCCTGGGTGGCGGTGTAGCGCTCCTTGAGCTCGCCCGTCTTGGCGCGCAAGACGTCGTCACTGAGCGCGGTGAGCTCCGCCTCGTGGGCGTTGGCCGCGGCCACCAGGCCACCCCAACGCTTGAGCAACCGTTGGTTCCGGCTGCCGAAGACACCGGTCATGAAGGTCGAGACAGAGCTGAGCACGCGGGGAGTCCTTGGAGCGCAGTTAAGCCCTCTATTCTAAGGACCTTGACCGGTTTTGGGCACCGGTAGGAGGGTTACGCGTGATTAATGTGCGCGCCTGCCGCCTACCCGCAGGCCAATGTTCCGCAGTCGTGAAGCCGATACCTCGGGGTGCACCGACGGCCTTCTATACTGTGCCGACCACAGAGTGGGCCACGCGCACATGGCAAATGCTACCGAAATCAACCGTTCCTACTATGGCCAGCTGACCGCTGGTCGGGAGAACTACTGGTTGCTGATGCCGGCGCCGCGCATGCGGACGCAAGCCGTGGCAGCCACGATCCGCCGGCACAAACCCCAAACTGCGCGTCTTTGCGACTTCGGCTGCGGTAACGGTGGGCTGCTGGCCGCTCTGGCTTTGCAGGTGCCGCAAGCCAAGCTGTATGGCATCGATCTGTCGGAAGAGCAGATCCGTATGAATGCCAAGACGTACGGCAACATGAACTGGGCGGTCGGTGACTTGGCGGCAACGACCTACGTTTGTCCATTCGAGGCAGGGTGCGATGTGGCCGTGTCGTCCGAGGTCATCGAGCACGTCGCGGAGCCGCTCCAGTATCTGCGCAACCTCCACGCCAGTCTCAGCACCGACGGACTGCTAGTCCTGACGACGCAAAGCGGTCCCGTGCACAGCACGGAGCGGTCGGTCGGCCACGTTCGCCATTGGGAAGCAGCGGAGATGGCGCAGCTTCTCGAGTCGGCCGGGTTTCGCGACCCCGTGGTCACGAACTGCGGTTTCCCGTTCCATGACTTGTCGAAATGGGCGGCCAACCTTCGGCCCGAGCTCACGATCCGGCGTTTCGGCGAACGTGATTGGGGGCCGGTCGAGCGGGCGACGGCTACGTTGTTGCGTGGGCTGTTTCGCTTCAACTCGGCGAGTCGCGGCAATCAGCTCATCGCGCGCGCTTGGAAATGACGGGTGATCCGCGCCATACGCCGGTTAGTGCCGCAAGCCGAGCGGCGCCGCGCCCCCCCCCCTGCCCCGCACTAACGCGCAGCCGTTCTCCGGGGCACCGGTAAGGAGCCGTACGCGTGATTTAGGGTGCGCCTGCGGCCTACTGGTCGCCGACGTAGGTCAGCGGGTCGACCGGGCGGTCGTTGAGCAGCACTTCGAAGTGCAGGTTGGGACCCGTAGCCCGACCGGTATCGCCCATCCGGGCAATGACTTCGCCGCGACGGACGGTGTCGCCCACAGCCACGAGATTGTCGACGTTATGCGCATAGCGGGTCACGTAGCCGTTGCCGTGATTGATCTCGACGAGCTCGCCGTAGCCGTACCGCTCACCGGACCAAATCACGACACCGGACGCCACGGCAACGACCTCGGCGCCCTCGCGCCCCGCGAAATCGACGCCCTTGTGGAACGCCCGCCGGCCGGTAAATGGATCCGTGCGGCTGCCGAACTGGGAGGAGATATAGCCAGCCGTGACCGGCCGCCCTTCCGGACGAACCTCATCGCGCAACTTGCGGTTGAGCAACAGGTCCTCGAGCACCGTGAGCTGGCGATTGCGGTCCTCGAGCTGCTCGTCCAGCACGTCGAGCGCACCGACCACGCCGTTGATCTGCATGGCTTCGGTTGCCGCCAGAGGCTCTTCCGGGCCGCCGAGAGACGGGGCCGACGTGAAATCGAATTCGCCGTCCTTGAGCCCTGCCATTTGCGTGAGCCGCGAGCCGAGCGCGTCGAGGCGCACGACATGGGCGTTCATCTGACCGATGCGCAGCGCCAGGGCGTCGAGACTCTGTTGCAACGTGCGGCGTGTGCTCTCGACGAGCGCCTGTTGCGCCGCGACCTCGGTCCGCCAGCCTTCGACCCGGCTCTGCGGATTGCTGATGCCGAACGCTCGGGCCGCCGTGATGCCGCCATAGAAGGCGCCCGCGCAAACCAAAAGTGCGATGGCCGACACGGCCAACCAGACCCGCCCGGACGTCAGGCGAACATGACCCAAGTGCCCACGACCTTTGGACAGGAGTATTAATTGCATGCAGTGCCACGGCTCCTGGCTTGTAATTCTTCGATCCAGCGCCCAGCGTGGCGCCGGCATGCATGGCCAGTATAGGCACTGATTTTGTCAAAAGTCACTCGGCAACCCCGCTATCATTGGAGAGACTCCGGCAGATCGGTGGCTTTGCGTCTCGCACTTTCGCGCGATTTGCCCCTTAATCGAGCGTGGCCAGGATGCCGGTAAACCCAGGTGGGCTCAAGCATTTCGCTCTAAAACGTAGACGTTGGTCTCAAATCCCATGGGCGATCAGCCACGACATTTGTCATTGCTTCTGACGCAGGGCTCACTGGCGAAGCTCACGCGCGAAGCGGAGCGTCGCCGAATGGAGACAGTGGCCGTCCGCCAGCTCCTGCCAGCCGAGGAAGGCGCGCATCTCGTGAGCGCCGCGACCAACGAGCAGGGCGAGCTGGTGCTCGTAATGGACACCCCGAGCTGGGCGGCACGGCTGCGCTACTGCATCGGCGCCTTGCCGAACGCCCGGGTACGAATCAAGGTCTTGCCAAGGGGCGGTTGAGCGCCCCGTCAGTGGCTCGATGCGAGCTGGTACGAGACCGGTGAGCGGTGTTGGTCCTCGTCGAAGACCACCGACTCGTAGGCCTCCGGCGCTGCGAGCAGCGCACGGAGCAGTAGGTTATTGAGCTTGTGCCCGCACTTGAAGCCGGAAAACTCCCCGATCAGCGAGGAGCCCAACAGATACAGGTCGCCGAGTGCGTCGAGAACCTTGTGCCGCACGAATTCGTCGCGGAACCGCAGGCCGTCCTCGTTGATGACCCGGTAGTCGTCCATGACGATGGCGTTGTCGAGGTTGGCGCCGAGCGCCCGCTCGCGGGCCCGCGCGCCCTCGAGGTCCTTGAGGAAACCGAAGGTACGAGCCCGGCTGATCTCCTTGAGAAACGTCGCCGTCGAGAAGTCCATGCTCATTGCCTGGCGGTGCCGGCGCAGCGCCGGGTGCTCGAAATCGAGCTCGACATTGATGCGGAACCCATTGAATGGATCGAGGCGCACCCACTTGTCGTCCTCAGTCACTTCGATGCGCTGCAGCACCCGAATGAATCGCTTCGGCGCGTTCTGCTCCTCGATACCAGCGGATTGCAAGAGGAACACGAATGGCGCGGCGCTGCCGTCCATGATCGGCACTTCGGCCGCCGTGAGGTCGACGAAGGCATTGTCCACGCCGAGGCCGGCCATGGCCGACATCAAATGCTCGACAGTGCCAATGCGGGCCGAGTCGCGCTCGAGCGTGGTACCCAGCGTCGTCTCGTTGACCAACAAGGCGTCGGCCGGGACGTCGACGGGCTCGGGCAAATCGAGGCGCCGAAACACGATACCGGTGTTTGCCGGCGCCGGCCGCAAGGTCATGTAGACCTTCTCGCCCGAGTGCAAGCCGATACCGGTTGCGCGAATCGAGTCCTTCAAAGTGCGTTGTCGCACGGTGCCGTCACTCCCTAACGTGATCGCTGCGCTGCCGCTCCGCCCATCCGGGCCAATCGCCGAGGCGACGCCCCGGGCCCGGAAAGGGCCGTGCAACCTACCATAGCGCTATTTCCATCGGCAAGGAAACAGGCGTCTGGTAGCTAGCGCCAGACTTGCTCAGTCCGCTTGACGCCGCAGAAAGGCTGGGATATCGAGCAACTCCTCGAGACTGCTGTCGCTACCTGTCACGCCATCGCCCACCGCCCGCTTGCGCTGCACAGCCGGTTTCTCGAGCTCGTTGTAGTTCGGCTCGCGGCCCTTGATTTGGGCGCGGCGGACAACCTTCATCGGTTTCTCGGCGAACCCCCCCACTGCCTGCCCCAAACCCGTCGCGACGACCGTCACGCGAATCTCGTCGGTCATCTCCGGATCAATGACCGTGCCGATGACCACGGTGGCATCGTCCGAAGCGAACTGCTTGACCGTATCGCCTACTTCCTGGAACTCGCCAATCGACAGATCGACGCCGGCCGTCACGTTGACGAGGATACCGTTGGCTCCCGACAGGTTGATGTCCTCGAGCAGCGGGCTCGACACGGCCGCTTCCGCCGCCATGCGTGCGCGATCCTGGCCGCTCGCGACACCCGAGCCCATCATCGCCATCCCCATCTCCGCCATCACGGTCCGCACGTCGGCGAAGTCCACGTTGATGAGACCGGGGCGCGTAATGAGCTCCGCGATGCCTTGTACCGCACCCTGCAACACTTCGTTGGCGGAGCGGAACGCATCGAGCAACGTGGTCTGAGGCCCGAGCACGGACAACAGCTTCTCGTTCGGAATCGTGATCAGCGAATCGACGAACCGTCCGAGCTCGGCGATGCCCTGCTCGGCGATCCGCATCCGCTTCGCGCCTTCCATGGTGAACGGCTTCGTGACGACGGCCACCGTCAGAATGCCCATCTCTTTCGCAAGCTGTGCGACGACGGGCGCCGCGCCCGTGCCCGTGCCACCACCCAAACCGGCCGTGATGAACAGCATGTCGGCGCCTTCGATCACCTCTTGGATGCGATCGCGATCCTCCATCGCCGCCTGACGCCCAACCTCGGGGTTGGCGCCCGCACCCAGGCCCTTCGTGATGTTGCAGCCGATCTGCAACCCGGTCTTCACGCGTGCGCCCTTCAACGCCTGGGCGTCCGTGTTCGCGCAGATGAAATCCACACCCTCGATACCAGCTCGCACCATGTGGGCTACGGCGTTGCCTCCGCCTCCCCCGATGCCGAGTACCTTGATCACAGCTGTCTCGCTGTACCCGTCCATAAGCTCAAACATTCCCGATCTCCTTAAGCAAAATAAGAAACTAGAAATTCCCCTGGAACCAGGCCCTCATGCGTTCGAAGGCATTGGCAATACCGAACTTGCCTGCCGTCGCTTCGGCCTTCGCCTGTTGCGCTTGTCTGCTGTAGAGCAATAACCCGACGCCTGTGGCGTGAATCGGATTGCGTACGACGTCCGCGAGCCCCTCGACGAACTGCGGTACTCCGAGTCGCACCGGCATGTGAAACACTTCTTCCGCGAGCTCGATCGCGCCTTCCATCTTGGCGCTGCCGCCCGTGAGCACGATGCCCGCGGCCATGAGCTCCTCGAACCCCGAGCGACGCAGCTCCTCGCGAATGAGCTGATAGAGCTCTTCGTAGCGCGGCTCGACGACCTCGGCCAGAGTCTGCCGCGCGAGACGGCGCGGCGGCCGGTCGCCGACGCTCGGCACCTCGATCGTCTCGTCGGGGTTGGCGAGCTGCGACAACGCGCAGGCGTACTTGATCTTGATCTCCTCCGCGTACGGCAACGGCGTGCGCAGCGAGACCGCAATGTCGTTCGTGACCTGATCGCCCGCGATCGGAATCACAGCCGTGTGCTGAATGGCCCCGCCGCAGAAGATCGCAATGTCGGTGGTGCCGCCACCCATGTCGACGAGGCACACGCCGAGCTCTTTCTCGTCCTCGGTGAGCACGGCATAGCTCGAGGCAAGCTGCTCGAGCACCACGTCCTCTACCGTGAGGCCACAGCGCTGGACACACTTGACCACGTTTTGCGCCGCACTCACGGCGCCCGTGACGAGGTGCACTTTAGCTTCGAGTCGCACGCCCGACATGCCGATCGGTTCGCGAATACCCTCTTGCGAATCGATGATGAATTCCTGAGGCAGCACGTGGATCACACGCTGATCCGCCGGGATCGCCACGGCTCGAGCCGCATCGATCACGCGTTCGACGTCACTGGCGCTGACCTCCTTGTCGCGAATCGCCACGATGCCGTGCGAGTTCAAGCTGCGAACGTGACCACCGGCGATCCCCGTGATCACGCTATTGATCTCGCAGCCGGCCATGAGCTCGGCTTCCTCGATCGCGCGCTGAATGGATTGCACGGTGGACTCGATGTTCACGACCACGCCGCGCTTGAGTCCGCGCGACGGATTCGAGCCAATGCCGATGACCTCGAGCCGATCGTCCGCTGACAACTCACCGACGATTGCAACGACCTTCGACGTGCCGATGTCGAGGCCCACTATTAATTTGCGATCGTCGCGCCTACCCACCCAACGAACTCCGTTTGCCTGCCAACACGTTCAACCAATGTTCTTCAACCATGATCCGGTACCTGCGCCACGGCGGCGAGATTGGCCGGCGGGCCGGCACGCCAACCGACGGCGAAACCGTTGGTGTAGCGCAAGTCGACGTACTCCACGCGGCCTAAGTCCTTGGCGAGCGCTGGCGCGACGACATCGAAGAACCGGTACAAGCGCTCGTCGATGTCGCGCCGGCCGAGGCGAATCTCCTGACCGCCGCCGAGCACGAGCTGCCACGAGCCGCGTTCGTCCATCCGCAGACTCTCGAGCGTCAGGTCGGCCTCGACCAATTTGCCGCGCACCGCGAGATAGCGACGGGCCACGTCGCGCTCGCTGCCGCGCGGCCCGGCCAAGCTCGGCAGCTCCGGAAAGGCGTACTGCGCCTGCTCCGTGAACAGCTCACCGCGCACGTTCAGAAGCCCGCTCTCGCCCCAGCGGGCGGCAGCCTGGTGCTCGGTGACGCGCACGACGAGCGTATCGGGCCACGAGCGGCCGACGTTCACTCGGTCCACCCAGTCGAGCGCCAGCACGCGCTCGCGTAACCCGCCGAGATCGACGGATAGGAACCCCCGGTCGAGCCCGTCGGCCACGACTGCCTCGATCTGAATCGGCGCGACACGCTGGAATGTGCCTTCCACTACGAGGTTGCGCACCGGCTGATCGAGCACGAGTTGCGCGAGCTTGAACGCGCCGACCAACGCTGCGCCGACGAGCGGCACTACGACCAACGCCTTGAGCCTACTGCGCCACTGCGGTCCTACGGACGGCAGACGCAGGCGCGTGACGCGGCTCTCGACCCGACGGCGGTTGCCTTTTCGACCGAACATCAGCGGCGACCTCCGCTGCTCGTCGTCTCGGGCTCACCGATCACGCGCACTTCGAGCTCGAGGCGTGCCCCGAACTGCCGCTCAACCGTGGCACGCACGTCGTCGATCAAGGCTTCGATGTCGGCAGCCGTAGCACCGCCCGCGTTGATGATGAAGTTGGCGTGCTTCTCCGACACCATCGCCCCGCCGATGCGACGCCCTTTGAGACCGGCCTGCTCGATGAGGCGACCGGCAAAGTCGCCCGCCGGGTTGCGGAAGACCGAGCCACAGCTAGGCACCCCGAGCGGCTGCGCGGCATTACGCCGCGCGAGCATCGCTTTGATCGTCGCCATCGAGCTCTCGGCCTCGTGCTCGAGCCGAAACGTCGCGCCGAGGAACCATTCGGCTGGGCCGCGCACGGTCCGATAGGCGATCGCGAAATCCGTGCGCGGTCGGGTGTGCACGGCGCCGTGCCGATCGACCGTGAGCACGCTCTCGACATGATTCCAGGTCTCGCCGCCGAACGCGCCCGCGTTCATCGCGAGCGCCCCACCCACGGTGCCCGGAATGCCCGCAAAGAAGGCGGCCGGGCCGAGCTTGAAGCGCACGCACTGCTTGGCGAGCAGCATGCAAGCGACTCCGGCGCCGACGCGGACCCGTTGGTCATCGACACGCGTCAGATCTTTCGGCAAGCCGGCCGTAGCAATCACGGCACCGCGAATGCCGCCGTCGCGCACGAGCAGGTTCGAACCCAAACCGAGCCAGTGCACGGGTACATCCGGCGACAGCTCGGCGAGGATGCGCTGCAATTCGGGCACGCTCCTCGGTTTGAAGAACCGATCCGCCGGGCCACCAACACGCCACGACGTATGCTTGCGCATCGGCTCGTCACGCAGCCCCGAGTCGAATTGTTGGCTGTCGTCGACCACGGCGTTCACTTTTGCACTCCGACGGGTGAACGCACTGCAAGAGTACGCGGCAGCGTCGGCGCCACAGCGCCAATGCTGCCGGCGCCGAGCGTGAGCACCACGTCACCGGCGCGCAGGATGTGCCCGAGCACCGCGGGCAGCTCGCTCAAGTCTTCGATGAAGATGGGCTCCACGGCGCCACGCACGCGCACCGCACGCGCCAGCGACTTGCCGTCGGCACCCGCCAGCGGCATCTCACCGGCCGAATAGACGTTCGTCAGCACCAGCGCGTCGACCGTCGACAGCACTTGCGCGAAGTCATCGAGCAACGCAAGCGTGCGCGTGTAGCGGTGCGGCTGGAAGCACACCACGAGGCGTCGACCCGGCCAAGCATCGCGGGCCGCCGCGATCGTTGCCGCAAGCTCCGTGGGGTGATGCCCGTAGTCGTCGACGAACGTCACGCTGCCGGCGGCGGTCGTGACGGTGCCGTGCACCTGCAAGCGACGGTCGACGCCCGAGAACTCGGCCAGTGCCTTCAGCAGCGGTGCATCGCCGATCTCGAGCTCTACCGCCACAGCCACCGCTGCCAGGGAGTTCAGCACGTTGTGTCGCCCCGGCAGGTTGAGATCCACCGTCAGCGGTTTGCGGCCGTCTTTGAACTCCACAGTGAAGCTCGTCCGCAGGCCGCGCCGCTCGACCGCCGATGCTCGAATGTCGGAGCGCTCGCCGAACCCGTAGCTCGCGACACGCCGGCCGAGTGTCGGGATCAGCTCGCGCGTGTTGTCGTCGTCGCTGCACAGCACGGCCAAACCGTAAAACGGTAGGTTGTGCAAAAACTCGAGGAACCCTTGCTTCAGACGCCCGAGATCGTTCTCGTAGCTGCCGAGATGATCGGCGTCGATGTTCGTCACTACGGCGATCATCGGCTGCAAGTGCAGGAACGAGGCATCGCTCTCGTCCGCTTCCGCCACGAGATACTTGCCGAGACCGAGCTTGGCGTTGGCGTTGGCGCTCGCAAGGCGGCCACCAATCACGAAGGTCGGATCCACGCCACCTTCGGCGAGCACGCTCGCGATCAGGCTGGTCGTCGTCGTCTTGCCGTGGGTGCCGGCGATCGCGATGCCGTAACGAAACCGCATGAGCTCTGCGAGCATCTCGGCGCGTCTCACGACCGGAATTCGTCGCACGTGCGCCGCGAGAATCTCGGGGTTGTCCGACGCCACAGCGCTCGACACGACGACCACGTCGGCTGCACCGAGGTGCTCCGCCGCGTGCCCTTCGTTCACCCGCGCACCAAGCGACCGCAACCGCTCAGTGACGATGCTCTGTTTCACATCCGTGCCGCTGACCGTATAACCCAAGTTCAGCAGCACTTCCGCAATACCGGCCATGCCGGCGCCGCCGATGCCGACGAAGTGGATGGTGCGAATCTTCCCCATCCGGTTGTTCATGCGCGCGCCTCCGCTGCTTCTAGGCACGCCACGGCCAAGCGTGCGGCGGCGGCTTTGAGAGCCTGTCCGCGCGCCGCCTCGGCCATGGCGAGCAAGCCGGCGAAGTCAGTGAGGTTGCGCGACAACTCCCTCGCCAAAACCGCAGGCGTGAGCTCGTGCTGCGGCAGCAGCAGGCCCGCGCCGCGACCGACGAAGTGGCGAGCGTTCCCGGTCTGATGGTCATCGATGGCCGTGGGCAACGGCACGAGAATCGCGCCGATGCCGACCATCGTGAGCTCGGTGATCGTCAGCGCACCGGCGCGCGCGACGACGAGATCCGCCCAACGATAGGCGCTCGCGACGTCGTCGATGAACGCGTCGACACGGGCTGCCACGCCCGCGGTGGCATAGGCGGCGCGGGCGGCCTCCACGCCGAGGCGGCCCGCCTGGTGCCAGACCTCGGGGCGCTCGTCGGGCGGCAACAAGGCCAGCGCAGCGGGCAGCGTTTCGTTCAGCACACGCGCGCCTTGGCTACCGCCAATGATGAACAATCGACGACGGGCGCCGCGCCGCGCCTCGAGCCGTTGCCGCGGCGAGTCTTCGCTCGCGAGCGCAGCGCGCACCGGATTGCCGATGAGCTCCGCGCGCACGCGGCTCGGAAAACTTCCGGGGAAAGCTTCGAAGACTCGCACAGCCAGCGGCGCGAGCCAGCGATTGGTGGTGCCGGCCACCGAGTTCTGCTCGTGGATCAGCAGCGGCTTGCGCGTGAGCCACGCGGCCAGGCCGCCGGGACCCGAAACGAAGCCGCCGAGACCGAGCACGGCGGCAGGCCGCCGACGGCGCATGGCGACCACCGCTTGGACCACGGCCGCGACGATTCGGATCGGCCCGATGACCCAGGCCCAAAAGCCGCGACCGCGTAGGCCTGCGATCGAGATCCAGTCGATGCCGATGCCGTGCTGGGGCACGAGCTGCGCCTCGAGGCCACGATGCGTGCCGAGCCACACGACCTCGCTATCGCGGGCCCGCAGCTCCGCGGCCACGGCCAGACCGGGGAACACGTGCCCGCCGGTGCCCCCCGCCATGATCATGATGGGTCCCGCCGTCATCGGACGTACCCGCGCTGCACGAGGCGCTTCTGGCTACCGTGAAGCTCATGGTGTATCCGCAGCAGCATGCCGAGGGCGATCAGCGTCGTGACCATGCTCGACCGGCCATAACTGATGAGCGGCAGCGGCAAGCCTTTGGTCGGCAACAGCCCGGTGTTCACACCGATATTGATGAAAGCTTCGAAGCCCAGCATCAAACCGATGCCGATCGCCACGAGCCCTTGGAAAGGCATGCCGCTCTGCAGCGCCTCGCGGCCGAGTGTGATGGCGCGGTAGACGACGATGGCGAACAGCGCAATCACGATCGTCGCGCCAACGAAGCCGAGCTCCTCGACGAGCACGGCGAAAACGAAGTCCGTGTGTGCCTCCGGCAGGTAGAACAGTTTCTGCACACTTTCGCCCAGACCGACGCCGCCCAAGTCGCCGCGACCGATCGCGATCAGCGACTGCGTCAGCTGGAAGCCGCCGGCGAACGGGTCCGCCCAAGGATCGCGAAACACCATGAGCCGCGCCACGCGATACTCGGATGAGAGCGCGAGCATCGCCAGCAGCGCGCCACCCGCCGCGGTTGCGAGCAGGAAGTCCCGGACGCGGGCGCCGCCGACGAACAGGACGCCAAGACTCGTCGCGCCCAACACCACGGCGGCGCCGAAATCCGGCTCGGCCAACAGCAGCGCCCCGGCACAGGCGACGATCAGGAGCGGTTTCAACAGGCCGTTCAAGCTCGCGCTGAGATCGTGGGAGCGGCGCACGGCGTAGCTCGACAAATACAACAGCAGGCACAGCCGCGCAGGCTCAGACGCCTGCACGGTGATCGGGCCGATGAGCAGCCAGCGTGTGGCGCCGTTCACCGTGTGGCCCAGCGTCGGAATCAGGACCACCACGAGCAGGCCCAACCCGACCATGAGCAGCAGCCGGTTGAGCCGATACCAGAGCTCGGTCGGTAACGACGCGGCGAGCGCGAGCCCGACTGCACCGAAGACCAAAGCGCCAATGTGCCGCACGAGATAGAACAAAGGCTCGCCCGTCTGCCTATCGGCGATCGAGATCGACGCCGAGCCCACCATGATGACGCCGAAGATGACCAAGCCGACGAGCGCGCAGATCAACGCCGGATCGAACGCCAGGGTGCGCGGTTTCATGGCGGCGCTCATTCGGGCAGCTCCAGCGCCGCCTGGGCGAACCGCTCGCCACGCTCCTTGTAATCGCGGAACATGTCTTGACTGGCACAGGCCGGCGACAGCAACACGGTGTCGCCACGCTCCGCGAGCGCCGCAGCTTGCGCCACCGCGGCGTCCATGCTCGCGGCCCTTACGGTCGGGCAAACCCCGGCCAACACCTTCTCGAGCTCCGTCGCCGCCGTGCCGATCAGCACCGCGGCCCGCAGCTTGCCGCGACTGCCGGCCGCGAGTGGCGCGAGATCCTGGCCTTTGCTCAAGCCTCCGGCGACCAGCACGAGAGGCCCGGCGAGGCCCTGCAACGCGGCGAGCGTCGCGCCAACGTTGGTGCCTTTGGAGTCGTCGACGTAGGTCACGCCCTTGCGCTCCGCCACTCGCTGACAACGATGCGGCAAACCGGCGAACGTGCGCAACACGCCGAGCGCCGCGTCGAGATCAGTCGTGAGCTCGGCTGTGAGCGCGAGCGCCGCGAGCGCATTCGCCTCGTTGTGCGTGCCGCGAATCGCGAGCTCCGTGCAACGCAGCAGTGTTTGGCCATCACGCGCGAGCCAGCGCTCACCGCGACGCCGCACTACGGAATAGCCGCGCGGCAGTTCCGTGGCCACCGAGAACGGCACAGCGCGCGGATGGCGTACGCCCATTGCGACCACGAGCGAATCGTCGGCGTTGTAGACGGCATGCTCGGCCGCGCGTAGCAGCTTTTCCTTGAGCTCCGCATACAGCTCGAGAGTGCCGTGGCGATCGAGATGATCGGCGGACACGTTCAGCACGGTGGCTGCAAGCGGCGCCAGGCTATCGGCCGTCTCCATCTGAAAGCTCGAGATCTCGAGCACATAGACGTCGGCCGGGAGCTCGAGCAAGTCGAGCGCGGGCGGACCTAGATTACCGCCGGCAGGCGCGCGCAGTTGCTGGGCCTCGAGCATCCGCGAGACTAGTGTCGTCACCGTGCTCTTGCCGTTGGAGCCGGTGACGGCGATCACGGGCGCGCGCGCCGCGAGCGCGAACAGCTCGATGTCGCCGATCACGGTGAGCCCCCGACGCCGCGCCTCGAGGGCGAGCGGAATGTCGTAGGCCAAACCCGGCGACAGCAGCACGCGGCTAGCGTCGTCGAGCCAACGGCTGTCGAGCGTTGCTAGCTCGATCTCGACGTCCGGGCATGCGGCGCGCAGCTCCGCTAGCGCCGGCGGGTCCGCGCGGCTATCGATCACGCGCACGCGCTCGCCACGCGACCTGAGATAGCGCGCCGTTGCGGCGCCCGTGGCACCGAGCCCGACGATGAGACTGTGTTTCGCCGCTGCGCTTCGCACAGCTCGTTCCTCTGGTTCTACCGTTGTGTCCCTGCGCCGCGGGGGTCGAATCGCATTCTCTGCTCGCGTCGCTGGCATCAACGGATCTTCAAGCTCGCCAGTCCAATCAGCACCAGGATCACGGTAATGATCCAAAAACGTACGATCACCTTCGGCTCGGCCCAGCCTTTGAGCTCGTAGTGATGGTGTAACGGCGCCATGCGAAAAACGCGCCGGCCGGTCATCTTGTAGGAGGCAACCTGGATAATGACTGAGACGGTTTCGACGACGAAAACCCCGCCCATAATGAACAGCACCAGTTCTTGCCGCACCGCCACTGCAACAAGTCCCAGAGCGGCACCGAGTGCAAGCGCACCGATGTCACCCATGAAAACCTGCGCAGGGTAGGTGTTGAACCACAAGAAGCCCAAGCCGGCGCCAGCCAGGGCCGCACAGAAAACCAATAGCTCTCCAGAACCTGCGACATACGGGATCCCGAGATAGGGCGCATAGATCGCATTGCCGGCGGCGTAGGCGAACACGCCGAGTGCGGTACCTACGAGCACGGCCGGCATGATCGCCAGCCCGTCCAATCCATCGGTCAGATTCACGCCGTTGCTGCTGCCGACGAGCACCAAGGCGCTCAGCGCGACATACACACCGGCGCCGAGTGGAATGCTCACGTCCTTGAAATACGGAATCAGCAGCGCATGCTCGACGTCCGGGTTCTCGGCCGTGACGTACAGGGCGATCGCCGCGCCGAGCGCGCCGACGGTCTGCCAAAAAATCTTCGACCGGGCGCTCATCCCCTTCGAGTTGCGCACGATGAGCTTCTTATAGTCGTCGATGAAGCCGATGACGCCGAAGAACAGCGTGCCGCTGAGCACGATCCAGATGAAGCGATTGGCCAAGTCGGCCCAGAGCAGCGTGCTGACGGCAATCGCAAGCAGAATCAGCGCACCACCCATCGTCGGCGTGCCGGCTTTGGGCAAATGGCTCTCGGGTCCGACCTGACGGACCTGCTGACCGATCCGCTGCATCTGCAGCCGCTGGATCAACTGCGGACCGACCGCAAACGATAGAACCAACGCGGTAAGCGCGCTCAAGATGGCGCGCGTAGTCAAATAGCTGAATACGTTGAAACCCGAGTAGAGCTGGGTCAGCTCTTCGGTAACGAGCATCAGCATGCCGAGCCCCCCCGCGTATCGGACTCGAGAGCTTTGACTAAGCGATCGAGCCCCATTACGCGCGAACCTTTGATCAACACCGTTACGTCGCTCGAGAGCTGCGGCTCGAGCACGGCACGCGCGGCGTCGATGTCGCCGACGCTGCGGCCGCTACTGCCGAACGCCGTGGCAGCTTCGGTGGCGAGATCGCCGATGGCGAGCAACGCGTCGCAGCGGCCGCGCGCGTATTCACCGATTTCCCGATGCAACTCGCGCGCCGTGCTGCCGAGCTCGGCCATATTGCCGAGCACCAGAATGCGTTTGCCGCTCCGCGCTGCGAGGTGATCGAGCGCGGCGCGCACCGAGCCGGGATTGGCGTTGTAGCTGTCGTCGATGAGTGTTGCGCCGCTCTTGCCGGCGACGGCGCGCAACCGGCCGCGCACGGGCACGGCTCGAGCGAGGCCAACGCCGATGTCTTCGGCCGAAGCGCCGACGGATTGCGCCGCCGCGGCGGCGGCCAAGGCATTCGCTACGTTCTGGCGGCCGAGGAACGGCAGCCATACGTCGAGCTCCTCGCCGTCGGGCAGGCGCATCGTGAATTCGGAGCCCGTTGCACCGAACTTCGGCTCGCCGAGCACACAGCAGTCGGCCTGCGGCGCAAAACCAAAGGTCACTTTGAACTCGCAAGGCGCCCGACCGAGCCATTCGCCGCGGAAGGGGTCGTCGGCATTGATGACCGCCGTGCCGGCCTTCGGTAGATGATCGAGCAGCTCGCCTTTGGCAGCCGCAACACCGGCGAGCGAGCCGAAGCCCTCGAGGTGCGCCGCCCCAGCATTCGTGATGAGGGCCACGGTGGGTTGCACGAGGCCCGCGAGGTAGTCGATCTCGCCGGAATGATTGGCGCCGAGCTCGACGACGAGCGCGTCGTGCTCAGCGGTCAACCGCATCAGCGTGAGCGGCACGCCGATGTCGTTGTTGAGGTTGCCCTGCGTCACGCAGACGTCGCGGCTCACGCCGAGGATCGCCGCGATGAGCTCCTTCACAGTCGTTTTGCCGCTGCTACCGGTGACCGCTACCACGGGCACGGAAAAGGTCGCGCGCCAGGCACGCGCCATCGCGCCGAAAGCGCGCCGCGTATCGCGTACCTCGACTTGCGGCAGCGGTGACGCCGCCAGGCGTGACACCAGCGCGCCCGCGGCGCCTTTGGCGTGGACGTCGCCGATGAAATCATTGCCATCGAAACGATCGCCGGCAATCGCCACGAACAATGCGCCGGTCACGGACGCCCGGCTGTCCGTGGTGACAGCGCCAAACGGCTGATCGGCACCAACCAGTCGGCCCTGCACTTCGCGCGCTACCGCGGCTAGCGTTCGTGTCATCACGGCAACGCTCCTAGCGTCTCGGCCGCCACGAGCCGGTCGTCGAACGGTCGTCGCTCGTCGCCGATCAACTGTTCGGCCTCGTGCCCCTTGCCGGCGATCAACACTACGTCGCCGGGCCGCGCCCGCTCGATCGCGCTCTCGATCGCCGCACGCCGGTCATGGATCACACCGACGCGCGGGTGGTTGCCAACGCCGGCGCGAATCTCGCGCACGATCGCGGCCGGGTCCTCGCTGCGTGGGTTGTCGTCGGTCAGCACGATGCTGTCGGCAAATTCGGCCGCCACCGTCCCCATCAACGCGCGTTTGCCGCGATCGCGATCGCCACCGCAGCCGAAGACGCACCAAAGCTCGCCCGTGACGGCGGCTTCGAGTGTGGTCAGCACGCGACTCAAGGCATCGGGCGTGTGGGCGTAATCGATCACGACCCAAGGCCGCTGCGGTGGGCCGCCCAACACTTCCATGCGGCCGGGGGCCGCTTTCGCCGCAGCGAGTGCAGCACACGCGGCCCGGAGCGTCATGCCCTCCGCCAACAACGCGCCGAGCGCACCGAGCAGATTCTCGGCGTTGAACTCGCCGATGAGCTTCGACGTGAGCCGCCCGGTGCCGAACGCGCCCGTGATCGTAAGATCGACGCCGGCGAGATCGGCTCGTCTTAGTCGCGCCGTCAGCTCGGCTTTCGCGTCGCGCAGGCTCGTGCGGATGAGCTTACAGCCGAGGGGTAGATCGGCCGCGAGACTGGCCGCGAAGGCATCGTCGGCGTTGACGACCGCATGCTTGAGTCCGGGCTGGCGAAACAGCTTGCGTTTGGCATTGCCGTAGCTCGCAAGATCGCCGTGCTCGTCCAAGTGGTCGCGCGTCAGATTCGTGAACACCGCGGTGTGAAACGCCACGCCCGCAGTGCGCTCCTGCGCGAGCGCATGCGACGACACTTCCATCGCAACGCGCGTTGCACGAAGCAAAGCTAGCTCGCGATGCAGGGTGAGACAGTCGGGCGTGGTGTGGCCGTGTGGCGTGAGCTTCGGCGGCACGCCGTAGCCGAGCGTGCCGATGTAGGCGCACGCGCGCTGCGGCTCCGCGAGCGCCTGCGCGAGCAGGTAGGCCACCGTGGTTTTGCCGTTGGTGCCCGTGACGCCGATGATCGTCGGCTCGGGTTGCAAGACATAGAACGCCCGCGCCAGCTCGCCGAGTCGGGATTTCAGTCCCGGCACCGCAAGACTCGGCGCGGGCACCTGCGCATGCGTCGGGCTCGGTTCGTAGAGCACGATCGCAGCACCCTGCGCCAAGGCCTGCGCGGCGTGGTCGAGGCCGTGCGCTCGCGCGCCCGGCACGGCCACGAACGCGGCACCCGGCCGCACCGCGCGGCTGTCGAGCGTGAGATCGGTGATGGGCAGGCGCGCATAACCACCGGCTGCCGATCCGAGCAAGTCGCCAAGCGTCCGGTCGCGCGGAGCGAAGGCCGGCATCATGGGCTCACCCGCGCTTGCGCAACCACGGTAAGCGGCGGCGCGGGCAGCGCGTCGGGCGGCACCGCGAGTACTCGCAGCGCACCGGAAACGATGTTGGCGAACACGGGGGCCGCGATATCGCCACCGTAGTACGCACCTTGCGGCTCGTCGATCATCACGACCACCACGAGCCGCGGCCGGCGCGCCGGGGCGAAGCCGGCGAAGATCGCGCCGTGTCGGTCGGCGCTGTAACCGCCGACGCCGGGTTTCTGCGTGGTACCCGTCTTGCCGGCGATATGGAAATTACGTACGGCAGCCCGCTGACCGGTGCCGGGCGGCGACACCACGGCCTCCAGCATGTCGACGAGCTCTGCCGCCGTGTTCGCCGAAATCACTCGCTCGCCGGGCGGCGCCTGATCGACGGCCAGCATGGATACCGGCCGCAACATACCGTCGGCTGCAATAGCCGCGTACGCACGCGCGAGTTGTAGCGCCGTCACCGCCACACCATAGCCATAGGCCAGGGTGGCTTGACCCACCGTTCGCCAGTGCTGCGGATCGTTGAGCACGCCCGCCGACTCGCCCGGAAACGCGCTGTCGGTCAGTCGGCCGACGCCAAACGCGGTGAGCACGTTCCAAATGGCCTGAGGCTGCATCGTGAGCGCCACGCGTGCGGCACCCACATTGCTCGACTGCGCGAGCACGGTCGTGAGATCGATGCGACCGAGATCGGAGTTGTCTTCGGTGATGATGCGGTCGTTGATTCGCAGCGAGCCCGGCGACGTATCGATGAGCGTGCGCGGGTTGTACGAGCCGCTCTCGATTGCTGCCGCCAGCACGAACGGCTTGAAGCTCGAGCCGGGCTCGAAAATGTCCGTGACGGCACGATTGCGATACTGCTCGGCACGATACTGCGCGCGATCGTTCGGGTTGTAGCTCGGCTGGTTGACCATGGCCAACACTTCGCCCGTGGCAGGATCGAGCACGACCACAGAACCCGAGCGAGCGCGGCTTTCGCTGACGGCACGCTTGAGCTCGCGATACGCGAGGTACTGCAATCGCAGGTCGATGCTCGTGCGCAGATCGCGACCGGGACGCGCCGAGCTCAGAAGCTCGACGTCGTCGATCACGCGACCGAGACGGTCCCGCAGGACGCGCTTGCTGCCGTTCTCGCCCTTCAACCAATGGTCGAACGCCGCTTCGAGACCTTCCTGTCCGCGGTCGTCGATGTCGGTGAAGCCGACGATATGGCCTGCCACCTCGCCGGCCGGGTAGTAGCGTCGGTACTCACGGACGGTGCCTATTCCCGGCAGCCCGAGCCGCATCACTTGCTCCGCCTTGCCGGGCGACAGGTGCCGCTGCAAGTAGACGAACTCCCGCTCGAGGTTGCTCGTGATGCGCCGCGCGAGCCACTCTTGATCCTGGTCGAGCACGGCCGCGAGCTCGTCTAAGCGCCCCAGCGCAGGCTTGAGCTCCTGCGGATTGACCCAGACGGTGTCGACAGGCGTGCTGACGGCGAGCGGCTCGCCATAACGGTCGGTGAGGGAGCCGCGGTGCGCCGAGATTTGCACGGTGCGCAGATGCCGGTCGTTGGCTTGCTCCGTCAAAAACTCTTTGTTGACGAGCTGCAAGTACAGGATGCGGCCTTCGAGCGCGAGCGCACCGCAAGCGAAGCCAATGAGCAGCAACGCGCTGCGCCAGCGAGCGCGATCGGCAACCGTGGCTTTGGCGTTGCGCCTCATGCGCTCACTTCACCGGCTCGACTACGACGACGAGCTGCTCGTCGTCCGGCACCGTGAGATGCAGGCGGTCACGCGCCAGCGCTTCGATACGCGGGTGAGTGGCCAACGTGCTCTGCTCGATCTGCAAGCGACCCCAATCGATCTGCAGCTCGTCTTGCTCGCGGTTGCGCTCCTCGAGTTGGATGAATAGCTGCCGCGAACGATGCTCGGTCAGGACAATCCATACCGCGGACGCGGTGACGCACGCGGCGAGCAGTAGCACGCCGGCGAGATCGAGCAACTGCTTCTTCATGCGGCCTGCTCGAGCGGCGTTCGCTCGGCGATGCGCAGGCGCGCGCTGCGGGCGCGCGGATTGCGCTCGGTTTCCTCGGCGCCCGGACGGACGAGCTTGCCGATCAGCCTGAGGCGAGGTCGCGCGTGGGGCGGGATATACGGCAGACCGGCGTAGGCTTCATCGCCGCGCGCTTCGCGCGCCATGAAGCGTTTGACGATCCGGTCCTCGAGCGAGTGGAAGCTGATCACGACGAGCCGACCGCCGGCCCCGAGCAGCTCGAGGCTCTCCTTAAGACCGCGCTCGAGTGCGGCGAGCTCGTTGTTGAGCGCAATGCGAATCGCTTGAAACGCGCGCGTGGCCGGATGGATACGCCCGGTTTGCCGTCCGGCGTGCGCCGCGATCAAGTTGGCGAGTTGCCGCGTGGTGGCGATAGGCTCGACGGCCCGCGCGCGCACGATCGCCGCGGCGATTTGCCGTGCGCGCGGTTCCTCGCCGTAACGGAACAACACGTCCGTGAGCTCCGTTTGCGAGACGCTCACGAGCCATTCCGCAGCCGTCGGCCCGTCCGTCGTATTCATACGCATGTCCAAAGGTCCGTCGTGCGCGAAGCTGAAACCACGTTCCGCCACATCCAATTGCGGCGAGGACACCCCGAGGTCGAAAAGGACGCCGGCCAACGCGTGTTCACCGAGCCACGGCGCGACGGTGTCGCGGAAATCCTCGAAACCCGCATGGCTGATCGCGAAGCGTGGGTCCACGCCCAATCGTTCGCCGCCGTGAGCCACGGCTTCCGGATCTTTGTCCATGGCGAGTAGCCGTCCCGTTGCTCCGAGCCGCGCCAGTATTTCGGCGCTATGTCCCCCACGTCCGTAGGTCGCATCGACGTACCAACCGTCATCCCGCAACGACAAACCCTCGAGCGCCTCCCGGAGCAGCACAGGCTGATGTCCAGGCGCGCTGGTCATCGGCTGTGAGCTCTATAAGGAGAGCGATTCGAGTTCTTGAGGTAGGCCCGCTTGTTCGCCGTCGTCCTCGGCCAGCCACTCGTCCCGCCGCGCGCTCCAACGTTCTTCGCTCCAGAGCTCGAACTTGTTGCCTTGGCCGATGAGCATCGCTTGGCGCTCGAGGCCAGCGAACTCACGCAGCTCCCGCGTCAACAAGATCCGCCCGTGACTGTCCATGTCGAGCTCGGTGGCATAACCCACCATCAGACGTTGTAAGCGTCGCGCTTGCTTATTCAGCGCGGGCAAACGGACCAGCTTGCGCTCGATCTCCTCCCAATCGGGCAGTGGATAGATGAGCAGGCAGTAGTCTCGATCGACGGTAGCGACCAAATGCCCATCGGCACGGGTCATGACGCGCTCCCGATACTTACTCGGGATGGCCATCCGACCCTTCGCATCGAGGGTGACTTTGGTTGCGCCGCGAAACATAAGCAGACCGCCAGGCCCATTCTCGCCCACTTTTCTCCACTCCTCGACACTATAGGGACTGCCGAGCGCCACTGTCAACGCTCGCGAGGAGAAAACTCGCGGGCCGCCAACCAGTTAGAAGTGGTAGTCCCGTGGGCGGCGTGAGGCCGCAGAGGTCTCGCGGGAGCGTCGGCGACAGGCAGCAATTTGCATCCTGCAATTGCTGCACTTCCGCCATCCTTGGCGGTCGGACGTCGCCGCCGCAGCCTCCAGGGACGGATCTACGGCGGTCCCGCGAGGCCTCTGCGGCCTCGCGCCGACCGCGGGACGGACGACGGAGTAGAAGGGAGTCGGCCTATAAGCCGGGTTCTGTCGAGAGCAGCCATTCATCTGCGATGCGTGTCGCCACGCACCTGTAGCGACCTACCCGGGAGCTCGTGTGGGCACACTTAGCGCTCCCCTATTCGGTCTTGCTCTGGGTGGGGTTTGCCCTGCCGCACGTGTTACCACCTGCGCGGTGCGCTCTTACCGCACCATTTCACCCTTACCTGCCATTGCTGGCCGGCGGTATATTTTCTGTGGCACTTTCCGTAGGCTCGCGCCTCCCAGGCGTTACCTGGCACCCTGCCCATGGAGCCCGGACTTTCCTCCAGGTGTGACCCCAGCGGCTGCCCGGCCGACTCCCGCGCGTAGTCTACGCGGTTTGCGCAGCGTCGTGTCTCAAGTGGCCGCTAAGTGCGCGTCAAACGGTACAGCTCGTTGCGCGACAAACCGGTGATGGCCGCCGTGAGGCGCAACGCCTTGCCGGGCTCGATCTCGGCGGCGAGCAGCTCGTAGATGCGCTGCGCTTCGTCGTCGCTCGGCGTGGTGATTGCATCCGTGCCCGCCACGACGATGACGAACTCACCGAGCAGCGGGATGTCGGCGTCGAGCCGCGCCGTGAGCTCCGCCAGCGTGCCGACACAAATCTGCTCGTGGACCTTCGTCAGCTCCCGCGCAATAGCTGCGCGCCGCGTAGCGCCGAACGCCTCGACGAGCGCTGCCAGCGTTGCGACGACGCGGTGCACGGCTTCGTAGAACACCATCGTGCGCTGTTCGCGTTGCAGCTTCGCCAGACGCTCTGCTCGGGCGCCGTCGCGCCGCGGCAAGAACCCTTCGAAGACGAAGTGGTCGGTGGGCAGGCCCACGGCACTGAGCGCCACGATCGCGGCACAAGGCCCGGGGACGGGTACCACCTCGACGCCCGCGCTCTGCGCCGCATTGATCAAGCGCCAACCGGGATCGCTGATCAGCGGCGTGCCGGCATCGCTCACGAGCGCCACGGTTTCGCCGCGCGTGAGCCGCTCGAGGAGCTCCGGCACCTGTTGCTCCTCGTTGTGCTCGTGATAGGCGATAAGTCGCGATTCTGCCCCGATTCTCGATAGCAATCCCCGGGTGTGGCGGGTATCCTCGGCAGCAATGACGGTAGCCGTGGCCAGCACATCGCGGGCTCGCGGACTCAGGTCATCGAAATTGCCGATCGGCGTGGCGACCACATAGAGCTTGCCGCGCGCGGGCCGCGTGTTCGTCATGGACGTCGAATGCCACTACTCATGATCGCCAAGCAGTTTACAAGCGCATTGCAGCGGGCGGCCAGGACGACCTTCGCTGTCACTTTGCTGGTCGGTTTTGCGGCGTGCACGACGGTGACGACGCCGTCGCGCCCCACGGGTAGCGTGGAGAACCTCGAGACGCGCGCACGTACGGCCGCGGAGGCCGGCAACCTCGCGACTGCGGCCGACCTTTACACCGAGCTCGCAATGAGTGCCAGCGGCGCTGCGCGTAGCGGCTACTTGCTCGAAGCCGCTCGCTTGTCCGCGGACTACGGCGACACCGCGCTGGCGCGGCGGCGCTTGACCGACGCACGCAGCGGCGCCACCGCGGAGCAACAGCAGACGATCGCCGTGCTGTTCGCCCGTCTCGAGCTTGCCGATCGCCGGCCGCAAGCGGCACTCGACCTGCTCGCGACCATACCGGAGCCGCTCGCCGACGCGCCGCGGCGCGATGCCGCCGCCATCCGCGGGCAGGCGTTGTTTCAGGTCGCTCGGCCAGCCGAAGCGGTGCGCGTGCTCGCGGAGCGTGAGGTCTGGCTCGACGATGCGGCCTCGATTCTGGCCAACCAACGGCTGATCTGGGAAGGCTTTCGTCAACTCCCGGCCGGCACGCCTCTCGCCCCCGTCGGCGACCCGGTGGTCGATGGCTGGTTCGCGCTGGCGCCCCTCACCGCGTCCACGGGCGCTGATTTGCGTCGCGCCTTGCTCACCTGGCGGCAGACGTATACGGATCATCCGGCGGCGGCTGGCTTGCTCGCGGAGCTCCTGGCTGCGCAGCGTTCGGCGGAGTTCCCCACGCAGATTGGGTTGTTGCTGCCGCTAACGTCGCCGCAGCGTACTGCGGCACTCGCCGTGCGCGACGGGTTCGTTGCGGCGCACCTGCAAAACCCGGCCGCCGGTAACACGACAGTCAGGGTATACGACACCACCCAAGAGGGCGGCCAGGCCGCCTACCTGCGCGCGCAACTCGAAGGCGCGGACTTCATCGTCGGGCCGTTGCTACCGGCTGAAGTCGACCAAGTCATCGGGCAGGCCGGCTTCGTGCCAACGCTGGCGCTCAACTTCTCCTCCAGTGAGAGCACGTTCCTCAGTAGCTTTTATCAATTTGCGCTAGCCCCCGACGACGAAGCTCGAGCGATCGCCGCGGTAGCCGCAGCGGGTGGCGCGACAACGGCACTGGTCTTTGTGCCGAGCAATCCGCGCGGCTACCGAATTCGCGATAGCTTCAAAGCGGAGTTCGAGGCGTTCGGCGGCGAGATGCTCGATTGGTACGGCTACGAGCCCGCGCTGCAGGATTTCTCCCAACCCGTCGCGGCACTGCTGAACGTCACGCGCAGCGTGCAGCGCCATCGCCGCCTCGCTGCCAATTTGGGCGTACCCGTGCAATTCCCCGAAGCACGCCGGCGGCAGGACGTCGACATGATCTTCGTCGTCGCCGATACGCGAACGGGGCGACAGCTGGCCGCACAACTGAAGTACTACGCGGCGGGCGATGTCCCGACCTACGCGACCGCCGAGATCTTCGATCCGGCAAGCACGGCGCGGGACAACGACTTGAACGGCGTCATCTTCGCGGATACGCCGGCGTTGCTGGCCCCGGACGACAGGGCGGCAAGCCTGCAGCGGGAACTGCGAACATTTTGGCCGCAGCGCGCCAATCAGGTACGTCTGTACGGCATGGGGTTCGACGCCTATCGACTCGTCGGCTCGCTCTACACGGACAATCGCGCCGCCTGGCCGGTACGCGGGTTGTCGGGCGATCTGTCACTCGACAGCCAAGGGCGAGTGCGCCGCACGCTGCCGCTCGCCCAGTTCCGCAGCGGCCGTCCCGTGACGTTCGAAGCCTTGGCACCCCAACCGGTCGAATCCAGCGGTCTCATCGGCCTGCGCTAACATGCGCCTGAACCGCGGCCGGCTCTGGGAAGAGCGTGCCGCCGCCTACCTGGAAGACTGCGGCCTCACCGTGCTCGCGCGCGGCTACCGCTGCCGGCTCGGGGAAATCGACCTCGTGTGTCGCGACGATCCGCATCTTGTGATCGTCGAAGTTCGCGCCCGCGGTAGCAGCGCTCTGTGCTCCGCTGTCGACAGCATCGGCGCGGCGAAGCGCCGGCGCATCGTGCTCGCCACGCGCCATCTACTGATGACGCATGGCGAATGGCATGCCGCGCCGATTCGCTTCGACGTGGTCGCCTTCGACGCCATCGACAGTGCGGAGCCGCAGATTCGCTGGATCAAGAACGCTTTCGACGGTAGTTGAAGGTTCGGAACATTAGAGGCAGAGTGGCACCGAACCCGCAAGTTAGTGGCGCCATGGACGAACGCGTACGCCGTCATTTTCAAGACAGCATCGCAACCAAGCAGGGTGCGATCGAGCTCGCGCCCATCATCGCGGCCGCAGCGGCCCTGATGACGCGTTGTCTGCTCGAGGACGGCAAGATCTTGAGTTGCGGCAATGGCGGTTCGGCAGCGGACGCGCAGCATTTCTCGAGCGAGCTACTCAACCGCTTCGAGCTCGAGCGCCCTGGGCTACCAGCCATGGCGCTGACCACCGATAGCTCCACGCTCACGTCGATCGCCAACGACTACTCGTTCGTCGAAGTGTTCGCCAAACAGGTGCGCGCGCTCGGTCAGCCCGCCGACGTGCTGCTCGCTATCTCAACCTCGGGCAACTCCGAGAACGTGCTGCGGGCGATTCAAGCGGCACACGAGCGCGGCCTACGCGTCGTGGCACTCACGGGCCGCGACGGTGGCACCATCGCTGGCAGTCTTGATCCTGACGATATCGAGGTTCGAGTGCGAGCCGAACGCACCTGCCGAATCCAGGAAGTGCATCTGCTCATCATCCACTGCCTCTGCGATCTCATCGACGCCGAACTACTCGAGCCGCACTGAGCGCGCGGCGACGGCCGCCTATTTGACGACTTTCAGCTTCGCGCGCCGATCGTCGCCGGTTGGCGGTGTTGCCGGGCTGCTAGGCTCCGGACCCGGCCCCGGCGGCGAGTCGTCGTCGCCGAAAATCATGCCCTGACCGTTTTCGCGCGCGTAGATACCGAGCACGGCCGCAAGCGGGACCTCGATGCCCTGCGATACGCCGCCAAAACGCGCTTCGAAGCGGACGAAGTCATTGCCGAGCGACAAGCTGCGGGTCGCGGACGGGCTGACGTTGAGCACGATCTTGCCGTCTTTGACGTGCCCCGTTGGAACCTTCACGCCTTCGCGCTTGGCATCGACGACGAGGTGCGGCGTCAAGCCGTTATCCACCATCCACTCGTGCATCGCCCGCAGCAGGTACGGTCGCTGCTTGGTGGGAGAGTTGGCTACTGGCGCAGCTCCCGCTCGAACTCGGTGAGACTCGCCTGAAACGAGGGCCGCGAGAACACTTCATCCATATAGCGTTGGATCGGCCGAGCCGGTGGCGGTAGCTTGATCGTGAAAAGCGGCAAACGCCAAAGAATCGGGGCGATCGTGCAATCGACGAGCGAGAACTCATCGCTCAGAAAGAACTTCCTCGCCGCAAAGATCTCAGCGCTCGACAGGATGCTCTCCTCGAGGGCCTTGACGGCTCGAGCCGTCGGTTTGCGCTCGATGCCTGTGCCGATCTCCTCGGCCAGCGAGTACCAATCTCGCTCGATACGAAACAGCGCCAAACGAAACTGCGCACGCGTGACGGGATCCACGGGCATCAGCGGGGGGTGCGGGAACCGCTCGTCCAGATACTCCATGATCACACGCGAGTCGTACAAGACGAGGTCCCGATCGACGAGCGTTGGCACGCTGTTGTAGGGATTTAAGTCGAGCAAATCCTCGGGCAGGGCGCCGTCGTCGACGTCGACGATATCGATGGCGATGCTCTTCTCGGCCAACACCAACCGCGTGCGATGACTCCACGGATCAGCGGGCTTCGAGAAAAGCGTCATCACCGATCGACGGTTGGAAATGACCGTCATACGACAGGTCTCCTTAAAATCGGGGGAAGCGAGGCTCTCTGAAAGGACTACTTCACGTCCTTCCAGATCTCCTTCTTTAGCATATAGGCAATCAGGAGAAACACGAGCAGGAAGCCGATGACGCGAATACCGAGCTGCTGGCGCTCGCGTTTGATCGGCTCACCGATGTAGTCGAGAAAGCTGACGATATCGCGAACGACCTCGTCGAACTCATCGGCGCTCAGCTGACCCGGGCGGGCCATCTCGAAGCCCTCGAAGGCTTCGCCATGCTCGGGGTCGGTCGTGAATACCGCGCGCTGCGTTCCTTGCAGCTCCCACAGCACATGCGGCATCGCAGTCCCCGGCAATACCGTGTTATTGACGCCCGTCGGGCGGTCCGGTGCGACGTAGAAGCTGCGCAAGAAGTTGAAAATGTAGTCGTTGCCGCGGCTGCGGGCGATCAGCGAGAGATCCGGCGGCGACGTGCCGAACCAACGCACCGAGTCCTCGGGACGCATGGCATTCGCCATCGTGTCGAACGGCCGCTCGCCCGTGAACATCAGGTTGTCGACGAGCTGTTGCTCGGTGAGCTGCAAGTCCTGGGCAAGCCGGTTGTAGCGCACATACTTCGCCGAGTGGCAGCCGAGGCAATAGTTCACGAAGTACTTCGCGCCGCGCTGCAACGACGCCGTGTTGCTGGGATTGATGTTCGCCGGCGCGAGCCCGGCCTCATGCTGCGCGACGGCGGCGCCCGCCAGGCCGAATCCTAAGACGAAGGCAAAGACGGCGTTTCTCACGGCGTGACCCTCGTCGGGACCGGCTTGGTTTTTTCGATGCGCGTGTAGAACGGCATCAGCAGGAAGAACGCGAAGTACAGCGTCGTGAAGACTCTACAGAAGAACACGACCGGGTCCGACGGGAACTGCAGGCCGAGATAGCCGAGCGCGATGAAGCTTACGGCAAACAAGCCGAGCGCGAGCTTGTAAATCCAGCTGCGGTAGCGAATCGACTTCACGCGGCAGCGATCGAGCCACGGCAGGAAAAACGGCAGCAGCACGCCGGCACCCATCAGAAAGACGCCGAGCAGCTTGTTCGGCACGGCGCGCAACATGGCGTAGAACGGCGTGAAGTACCACACGGGCGCAATGTGCTCGGGCGTCTGCAACGGGTTAGCCGGCTCGAAGTTGGCGTGCTCGAGGAAGTAACCGCCCATGTCGGGCGCGAAGAACACCACGGCCGAGAACAAGATCAAGAACACGATGACGATGACCAGGTCCTTGCTCGTGTGATACGGGTGGAACGCCACGCCGTCGATCGGCTTGCCGTTCGGGCCCTTGTGCTCCTTGATCTCGATGCCGTCGGGGTTGTTCGACCCGACCTCGTGCAGCGCCATGATGTGCACGACCACGAGCAGCACGAGCATCAGGGGCACGGCGATCACGTGGAACGCAAAGAACCGGTTCAGCGTGATGTCGGAAATATAGAAGTCACCGCGAATCCACTCGGCGAGATCGTTGCCGATGAAAGGCACTGCGCCAAATAGCGACACGATCACCTGCGCACCCCAGTACGACATGTTACCCCAGGGCAGCAGGTAACCGAAAAACGCCTCCGCCATGAGGCAGAGGTAGATGAACATGCCGATGATCCAGACGAGCTCGCGCGGCTTTTTGTAGGAGCCGTAGAGCAAGCCACGGAACATGTGTAGGTAGACGACGATGAAGAACGCCGATGCGCCCGTCGAATGCAGGTAGCGAATGAGCCAACCCCAATCGACATCGCGCATGATGTACTCGACCGAGGCGAAAGCGTCGTCGGCCGAGGGCTTGTAGTTCATCGTGAGGAAGATGCCGGTGACGAGCTGCAGCACCAGCACGAACGTGGCAATGATGCCGAACCCATACCAGACGTTGAAATTCTTCGATGCGTAGTACTCGGTGGCGTGCTCCTTGATGAGCTTGGTCATCGGGAAGCGGTCGTCGATCCACGCGCCGAGCGCGCGGAAGCCCCGACCCAACCGGTCGAAGACGTCGGCTTCAGTGCTCGCCATTTATGAGTTCCCCGTATCGGAGCCGATGAGAATGGTGTTGTCGTTGACGTAGCGGTACGGCGGCACCGTTAGGTTCGTGGGCGCGGGAACGCCGTCGAACACACGCCCGGCTAGGTCGAACTTCGAGCCATGGCAGGGGCAGTAGAATCCGCCCGGCCACTCGGCGCCGAGATCCGCCGCAGCCACTTCGAAGCGCGGCATCGGCGCACAGCCCAAGTGCGTGCAGACCCCCTCGAGCACGAGAAAGGCCGGCCGGATGCTGCGATGCTCGTTGGTAGCGTAGCTCGGCTGCACGGACTTTTCGGACGCTGGGTCTTTCAACAGCGCGACGTCCTTGCCGAGCGTGCCCAGCATCTCCTCGGTCCGGTTGAGGATGTAGATCGGTCTGCCACGCCACTCCACTTTGAGGAGCGCGCCGCTCTCGAGCTTGCTGACGTCGACCTCGACGGGTGCGCCCAGGGCCTGCGCCCGGGCACTCGGCTTGAACGACGAGACGAACGGCACGGCGGTGGCAATCGCGCCCGCACCGCCTGTGACCAACGTGGCGACGGTCAAGAAATGTCGCCTAGTGAAACCAGTGCTCTCGTTCTCAGCCACTAGAGCACCTCTTGACCGAGTGGGCCAAGCATCAGGAAGCCTCCCTCAGCAACCAAATTGAGTTTCCAATCCCGCACGGTGTCGCACGTCGTCCCTATGTGCGCCGCGCGATGGTACGTTTTAGATCGAGGCATTATACACAGCGCCGAAACGGCTTGACCACCGAGCGGTGGGACGGACCTGCTAGACTCCGCGCATGTCGCCCGTCTGGAAGGTCGCTGCCTTCTTCGCGCAATCCGTGGCCGTGGGGCTCGCTGTCGCTTTCATTGCGGTGCTTCTCAACCCCGAGCTCGTCGGCCGCGCCGCGCCGACACCATCCGCCGGGCCTGCGAGCTACGCCTACGCCGTCGCTGCCAGCGCCCCCGCCGTCGCCAACATCTATACGGAGCGCACGCTGAACGGCCCGATTGACCGACCGGGCTTAACGCTGCGCCGTCGCGGCCTTGGCTCCGGCGTGGTCATCGACCGAGACGGCTACGTGGTGACCAATTGGCACGTCGTCAGAGATGCGGACGAGATTCGCGTGCAGTTGGCCGATGGCCGTGTCGCCGTGCCGGCGCTCGTCGGCGCCGACCCGGACACCGAGCTCGCTCTGCTGCGCATCGACTTGCCCGACCTACCCGAAATCCGTCTCGGCCGCTCCGATAACCTCGAGGTCGGCGAGGTCGTGCTGGCGATCGGCAACTCGCTCGGCTTGAGTCAAACGGTCACGATGGGCATCGTCAGCGCGACCGGTCGCGGCCAACTCGGCGTCACGACCTTCGAGGACTTCATCCAGACCGACGCCGCCATCAACGTCGGCAACTCGGGCGGCGCGTTGGTCAATGCCCGGGGCGAGCTCGTCGGGATCAATACCGCAGTCATCAGCATCGCCGCCCCCGATGAGGCCATGCCCGAAGGGCTCGGCTTCGCCATCCCGGTGAATCTCGTCCGGGGCGTCATGCAGCAGCTCGTCACCCACGGCCGCGTGATCCGCGGTTACCTCGGTGTGGATACGGTCGATCTGCCGCCAAACCAGGCCCGAACGCTCGGCATCGACGGCGGAGCCGTGCAGGTCACCGATGTCACCGGCCCCGCTGCAGCCGCCGGGCTGCGCCCGGGCGACGTGCTCACGCACATCAACGACCAACGCATGTTTACCCAGCAACAAGCCATGAACCTCGTGGCGAGCTCCCAGCCCGGAGCAAAAATTCGTATTCGTGCTTTGCGGGCCGACGGTACCGTGGTGGCCGCGGAAGCCGTGCTCGAAGAACGCCCGCCTCTCGGCGGCGGCTAAACGGGCCGCTTCAGCGCGCGACGCGGCTGATCTCCGCGCCCAACCGGTTCAACTTGCCTTCGATTCGTTCGTAGCCACGATCGACGTGATAGATCCGATCGACGATGGTCGTGCCTTGCGCCTGCAGACCCGCGAGCACGAGCGATGCCGACGCCCTGAGGTCGGTGGCCATCACGGGCGCGCCGGTCAATCGCTCGACGCCACGGACGATGACGGTATTGCCCTGAATCGACACATTGGCTCCCAACCGCTGCAGCTCGAACACGTGTTGGAAGCGATTTTCAAAGATCGTCTCGGTGATCGACGCCGTGCCTTCGGCCACTGCGTTCAAGGCGCAGAACTGCGCCTGCATATCGGTCGGAAACGCCGGATACGGCGCTGTTTTGACGTCGACGGCGAGCGGCCGACGTCCCTGCATATCGAGCTCGATCCAATCAGGCCCCATGGTGATGACGGCCCCCGCCTCGGCGAGCTTCTGCACCACCGCATCGAGGTGCTCGGGCCGCGTCCGCGTGACTTTCACGCGCCCGCCCGTGATCGCGCCGGCCACGAGGTAGGTCCCGCTCTCGATTCGGTCCGGCACGATCTCAAACGCGGTGCCCGTCAGCCGTTCGACGCCCTGAACGTGAATCGTGTCCGAGCCCGCTCCTTCGATGCGTGCGCCCATCGCCGTTAAGAACGCGGCGAGCTCAGCGATCTCCGGCTCGCGCGCAGCGTTCTCGATCACGGTTTCCCCCGTCGCGCAGACGGCCGCCATCAAGAGGTTCTCCGTGCCCGTTACCGTCACGGTGTCGAGCACCAGCCGCGCACCCTTGAGGCGCCGGGCCCGGGCGCGAATGTAGCCGTTCTCAATCGAGATCGATGCACCCATGGCACGCAAGCCCATGACGTGCAGGTTCACGGGACGCGCCCCGATTGCGCAGCCACCCGGTAACGACACGTCGGCCTGACCAAAACGGCCAAGCAACGGACCAAGCACGAGGATCGACGCACGCATCGTTTTCACGAGATCGTACGGCGCAATGAACTCCTTGATGTCGGCGACCTGGACGTCGACCCTACCGTCGCCCTGCTGCTCGACGGCAACACCCATGCGCCGCAGCAGTTTCAGCGTGGTCGTGATGTCGTTCAAGTGCGGCACGTTGGTGAGGACGACGGGCCCGTCGGCGAGCAGCGTGGCGGCCAGGATGGGCAACGCTGCGTTTTTCGCCCCAGAGATTGGCACCTCACCGTGCAACGGCTTGCCACCCACGATCGCTAATTTGTCCACGCTGCCCCTCTCAAAGCCCTGTGGCGACGGCTGCGCCTCGCGTCACGACGCCAGCGACTGCCATTCCTCGGGCGTGAAGGTCTTCAGGGCAAGCGCGTGAATCTCGTGGCCGACGCGCGAGCCGAGCGTTGCGTACACCATCTGGTGGCGTTGCAGGCTGCGCTTGCCGGCGAAGGCGGGGCAGATGACGGTAGCTTCGTAGTGACCCTGGCCGTCGGTTTGCACGTCCGCCTTGGAGTGGCCCAGGTTTTGCTCGATCAAAGCGGCGATGTCACGCGGATCCATGTACGGCCGATGCGGTTACGGAGTGCATAGTCTAGCCCATGGCCCCACCGCCGTGTCGCCGGCTCGGCGTACGGCAGGACCAGCCGCATCGCGTACAATCGGATCTGTTCGCGGCTTGGCCGCGCCGTTGGAGTGCGTTTGCGCCCTAAGCTCCTCGCGGTCTTGCTCGCCGCCGTTGCCCTCGCGACGTGGTTCTACAGCTGGCAACCGGAACCTCCCGACCGCCGCGACACTAGCGGCGATGACGCGGGAGGGCTCGGTTACTACATCCACGGCGCGCGCCTGCTCGGCACGGATGAGCAAGGGCGCATTGCCTACCGCATCCTCGCGGAGCGGCTGGAGGAGGCTCCGGACCGAGAGTTCCTGCAGCTCGACGGCGTCGACGTGGAGTACCTCCCCACGGATCAAGTCCCCTGGCGCATCTCGGCCTCCATGGGCCAAGCGCCGAAGGACGGCTCGCAGCTCGATCTCGCAGGCGACGTCGAGCTACGCAGCGAGCCCGAGGACGGCAGTGAGCCGATGTTCATCGCGACGCAAGCACTGCGCTTCGTCCCCGACACGTCTAGTGTCGAGTCGGACCAGCCGGTACAGATTCGCGTCGGTGATTGGCGCCTCGACGCGACTGGGCTGCGCACGCACTTGAAGGACGACACTCTGGAGCTAGAATCCGACGTTCATGGCAAGTTCCTCCCATAGGTTTTGGCTTGGTTTGCTCGCGCTCGCGGGTTGCGCCGAGCTCGCGGCACAGAACAGTGGTCAACCCGAGGAACTGCTGCTCGATTCCGAGTCGCTGACGCTCGATCGCAAGACCAACTTGATTCAACTACGCAACCCACGAATCTCTCAAGGCGGCTTGGCAATCGAGGCGGACGAGGCGCTCGCCACGGGCATCGAGTTCGACCAAAAGAGCGAATGGCGTTTCACCGGCCACGTGCGCATCGCCGTCGACACGGCCGTCATCGAAGCCGACTCGGCCGTGTTCACGTTCGACCAAAAACAACTGTCGCGCGGCGAGCTCGAAGGCGCACCCGCGACCTTCGCCGATGTCGACCCGGCGCGCGCCAAGCCCATCCGCGGCGGGGCCAACAAACTCTCCTACGACTACGTCGCGCGGACGCTGCGCATGTCGGACAACGCGTGGGTTCACAAGGATCAGTACGAGATCCAGGGTTGCGATCTCATCTACGATTTCAGCGACGAGCGAGTAACTTCCGGATCAGCGGGCTGTGCTGAGTTGTTCCGCATAAGAGTACTGTCGAATCAGGACGCGCAGGCTCCGGCGGCCGCCCCGCCTCCATGAGCAGTCTTGAAGCGCTCGGAATAGCCAAGCGCTATCGGCTGCGCCAGGTGGTCAAGGACCTGAGCCTGTCGATAGAGAGCGGCGAAGTCGTCGGCCTGCTCGGCCCGAACGGCGCCGGCAAGACCACGGCCTTCTATATGATCGTCGGCTTAGTGGGCTGTGACCAAGGCACCATCCGTTTGGCCGGGCGCGACGTCACGCGACTACCCGTGCATCGGCGCGCGAAACTCGGCCTCGGCTATTTGCCGCAAGAGGCCTCGGTGTTCCGCAAGCTCAGCGTAGCGGACAACATTCGCGCCATTCTCGAAACGCGCAGCGAGCTGGACCGCGCCGCACGTCAGTCGAAGCTCGAGGAGCTCATGGAGGAATTGCACATCAGCCACGTGCGCGACACACTTGGAGTGAGCCTGTCGGGTGGGGAGCGCCGCCGCGTCGAAATCGCGCGTGCCCTCGCGGCTGAGCCGAAGTTCGTCCTTCTCGATGAGCCGTTTGCGGGCGTCGACCCGATTTCGGTGCTCGACATCCAGCGCATCATTCGCCACTTGAGCGAGCGAGACATCGGCGTACTAATCACCGACCATAATGTGCGCGAAACACTGGGAATCTGTAGCCGAGCCTATATCCTTAACAACGGAGCGTTGATGGCATCGGGTTCACCGGATGAGATTTTGTCGAATAAGAGTGTGCGCGAGGTTTACCTTGGAGAAGGATTCTCACTCTGAGAAGTCCGGGTAGACTGGCCCTATGCTGAAACCTTCTCTGCAGCTCAAGCTGACTCAGCAGCTGACGATGACGCCGCAGCTGCAGCAGGCCATTCGCCTGTTGCAGTTGCCGATCATGGAGTTGCAGACGCAGATCCAGACCGCGCTCGACGAAAATGTGATGCTCGAGGTCGAGGAGCCGGAGGCCACGAGCGAGACGCTCGAAGCCACGTCGTCGGAAGCCGATTCCGACGAGCCCGAGGATTACGCCGAGCTCGCGGTTGCGGCCGAGCCCGAATGGGACGACGTGCAGAAAACCGGTCCGTCCGAAGCGCCAAAAAGCTCCGAGCCGCCCCCGACATTCGAATATGCCGACCGTTCCGAGGAGACGCTGCGCGACCACTTGCTGTGGCAACTCGAGCTGGAGAACCTCGACCCGCGCGCGACCGCGATCGGCCAGGCCATCATCGACGCGATCAACGACGACGGTTACCTCACCGACGACCTGGAGACGATTCGGGCGACGCTGACACCCGACGTGCTGGCGTCGGTCGAGGAGATCGAGCAGGTGCTCGTGACCCTCGTCCAGCAGTTCGACCCGAGTGGTATCGGCGCACGCAGCATCAGCGAATGCGTGCTGCTGCAGCTCGGCCAGCTTGCCCCCGGGACAGCGGGGCTCACATTGGCGAAAACCATCGCCGCAGAGCACCTGCCGCTCGTCGCCGAACGTCAATACGGAGTCTTGAAACGTTTGCTGCGCGCCTCAGAAGACGAAGTCGAGACCGCGATCGCATTGGTCCGTGCCTGCCAGCCGCGGCCCGGCGCGAGCGTGTTCGCGCCCGCCGCGGAGTACGTGGTGCCGGACGTCTTCGTGCGCCGCCACGAGGGCCAATGGGTGGTGGAGCTGAACAACGCGATGTCGCCCCAGCTGCGCGTCAATCAGGTCTACGCGGGATCGCTCGGTCGTGGCGAAGAGTATGATGCTCTGAAGGCTCAGCTCCAAGAGGCGCGGTGGTTGATTCGCAGCTTGGAAATCCGCAACGAGACGATGCTCAAGGTCGCGCTGACGATCGTGCAGAGGCAGACGGAGTTCCTCGCGCTCGGCGAGGAACACATGCGGCCCATGGTGCTACGCGACGTGGCCGAGGCCATCGAGATGCACGAGTCCACGGTATCGCGCGTTACCACCAACAAATACATGCATACGCCGCGCGGCGTGTTCGAGTTTCGCTATTTCTTCTCGAGCCACGTCGCCGGGGAGGAAGGCGAGCAATCGTCAACGGCCGTGCGAGCGAAGATTCGCAAGCTCGTGAGCGCCGAGCACCCGGACAAACCCCTAAGCGACAGCCAGATCGCGGAGATCCTGTCGGCAGGAGGCATTACCGTGGCACGCCGCACCGTCGCGAAATACCGGGAGGCAATGAAGATCCCTTCGTCCAGCGACCGCAAACGCAGCCGATCGGTGGGCTGAATAACCAATGACGGACTCGTTTTCTACCAGTGGAAGGAGCGCAACATGCAGCTGAGCGTGACTGGCCATAACATCGATATCACCGAATCCCTACGAAACTACGTCGCCACCAAGCTCGCCAAACTCGAGCGGCACTTCGATAACATGACGGACATTCACTGCATACTTACCGTCGAAAAGCTCCACCACAAAGCCGAGGCCACGATCTATCTTACCGGCGGCAAGGTTCACGCCGACTCCGCGGAAACCACGATGTACGCGGCCGTCGACACGCTCGTCGACAAGCTCGATCGCCAGGTCAAGAAACACAAGGAAAAACTCCACGACCACCATGCCAAGGAGGTCGCGCGGTTTCGCTGAGCCGTTCGCTTGGCGTAGGGCGCAATCGTGCGGCTCGTAATCATCAGCGGCGTATCGGGCTCCGGCAAGAGCGTGGCCCTGCACGTTCTCGAGGACCTCGGCTTCTATTGCATCGACAACATCCCGGTGGCGCTGCTGCGCTCGTTCATCGATGAGATTTTGCCGCGCCGGGACACAGCCTTCGAGAACGTGGGGATCGGCCTCGACGCGCGCAACCGTCCAAGCGACATCGCCGAAGTGCCCGCACTCGTCGAGAAGCTGCGCGCCGACGGCCTAACCTGCGAGATCATCTTCCTGCAAACCGACAACAAGGTGCTGCTGTCGCGCTTCAGCGAAACGCGGCGCAAGCATCCGTTGACGGACAGAAACACGAATCTCGAGGAAGCGATCGCGAAGGAACGGGAGCTGCTCGGCCCGATCATCAATTCAGCCGAGCTGGTGATCGATACGTCGCGGATGACCGTCTACGCGCTGCGCGAACAAATCCGCGAGCGCGTTGCACCGCGCACGCCGGGCGCCGTGTCGATCCTCATCGAATCGTTCGGCTACAAGCACGGCCTGCCTGCCAATGCCGATTTCGTGTTCGACGTCCGCTGCCTGCCGAACCCGTACTGGGAACCGCAGCTGCGGCCGCTCTCCGGCAAAGACGGGGCCGTGAAGACGTTTCTCGACTCTCAACCGATGGTGCAAGAGATGGTCGACGCCATCGCCGCCTTTCTCGAGGAGTGGATTCCGCGCTACCAGGATTTCCAGCGCGCGTACCTCACCGTGGCCATCGGCTGCACGGGCGGCATGCACCGCTCCGTCTACGTGGCCGAAGCGGTCGCCAAACGCCTCGCTAAATTTCAGGTCCGCACCCATCACAACGAGGTCCGCTAGACTCAGCCGTTGGCCACACAGCACGGCCGCGACAGGGTCGCCAGCCAGGTAGGAGCACAGACCTGCGTTAGGACGCGTGCCGAGTCGCGAAACGCGTCGGCCACCGGACGGTTGAGCTCGCCTCGCAGGTTGGCGTAGATGATCCAACGACCGCCGCCACAGCGGCGCGCCCCACGGCCGTCAGCCCTACGCATGCCGAACGTTGCCGGTGGTGTCACGTAGGTGTCATGCGGAGTTAACTCGCCTGCAATACTTACACATTAGATTACGTCCTCAGATGTCTCGATCGACAGTGGGAGGATGGACCGGTGAAGGGTCGAAAATCAGCGATCTCCGTGCGCATCGGTAGCGGCGATGTACGCAACGTGAAGGCCATCGCCATGCGCCTCGGTGTGCGCGATTCGGCCGTATTCCGCTATGCGGTGAGAAGCTCGCTCGAACAGCTAGGCCCATTGGTGGATCCGAGCGTTCAGGGCCGGCATTTGCTGCCAGTCCTCGTCGAGGCCGCCCCAGCGCTCCTGCGCTACCTCGATCTCGACGCGGCGCGGCTCGTTGAGATCGTGAACGCCGGCGTTCAGGACCCCGATGGCCTGGTCGCCCCCGAGGATCTGACGCTGCTGTCGATGGCAGGCGTTCAGCAGTCGGATGCGCGCGGGACGATCAGCACCTTGCTAGATGAGACACCGAGTCTGTCGACCGAGAAGGAGGGCCTGGTGGATGGGCTGCGGGAATATCTCTACGAGAAGTACGTGTTCCGGTCCGCGCGGCGCTTCGCGGTCGGTTGACGCTGCTCACCAGATCGCTGACCGCAGCTCCGCGAACGAGCCCGCCAACTGCCTCGGCCCGAGCTCGGCGAGGATTCGGTGATGCGCGACAGTCGCTCGAGATCTGTGTACAGGTCATCCACGAACAGCGTGTCGAGCATGTAGCCGCTCAAGTGCGCGAGCGTTGGCGCCTCCGGATTGGCGCCGGCCGAGGTGCGGGGTCGGGTCGCTCATCGCGACCGGCGTTCACGAGCAACCGAGGTCCGCTGGCCTACGGAAGACGCATTCGCCTGCGCGACGACCGAGCTCAGTCCCGTCGAATCAGCCGCTGGCGTTCTACAGATTATTCATCAGGATCAACGCAAATCGCTTATTCTTGAGCCTCCGCCATCAGGGGTGCCTCATCGCATGACCGAGACACGGCTGCAACAGAAGCGCAGTTCGCCGCATCGCGGCGTGTTCTTTCGTAGCTGGCTGCGGGATCCCTTCCATGTAGCGTCGATCGCCCCGAGCGGCAAAGCCCTCGCTAAGCTCATGGCCACCGATCTTAAAGCCGAGGCACGCGTCGTCGAGCTCGGCGCCGGCACCGGCACGCTCACCGAGGCGATCCTCGCTCGCGGCGTGCGCCCGGCAAATCTCACCCTGGTCGAACAAAACAGCGCTTTCGTTGCAGTGCTGCGGCTCCGCTTTCCGAGTGCGAACGTCGTGCAGGCGGACGCTGCCACCTTGGCCCACGAGCTCGGCGACCAGCGCGGCTCCGTGGACTACGTGATCAGCGGCCTACCCATTTTGTGGTTCGACAAGGAAAAGAAGACCCGAATCCTCAATGCCGCGTTCGCGCTGCTGCGTCCGCACGGCCGTTTCCATCAATTCACTTATCTCGGCCGACCGCCGGTTGGCAGTCAGTTGCTCGGGAGCCTCGGGTTGCGCGCGACACTCCTCGGTCTATCGCCGCTAAACCTTCCCCCGGCGTTCGTCTATCGCTTCGAGCGCGCGACGATATAGTTCGCCAACGGGCTAGCGTCGCAGCTTCTTCACAAAACTTTCATCGGTTCGTCAGCGTTCGCAGCACACCCTGCGTAACGTGACTCTCGGTCCCGGGGCACGAGCGACGTCTCACCCCTCCCCCAATGCCAGTGGCCACCCTCGGCCCCGGGGCCGACTCGATGCTTGGAAGGTTCAGTGGTCGAGCGCGAACTTCAGGTGCTGCGGCGCGTACAGCGTGTCCATGGGTTGATCGAACAGAAACGCGCGCAGCTCGTCCTCCATCTCGAGCGCATCGCGATACCCCATCTCGATCAGCGCGCGCGTGAACCCCGACTCGAACAGCAAATAGCTGACGAGCTGCATGCCGCTCCGGCTGTTGGCACCGAGGCCGCGCAGCAACAAGCGTATGCCGCGGGGCAGCTGGTGCGCATAGCGCATCGCCACGCTGCGAATATCCTCTTTCGGCACGACCAACAGCGTGTGCAGTGGCCGCAGCTCCGCGAGCGAGCCCGTCAACTGCTTCGGTCCGAGCTCGGCGAGAATCCGGTTGATGCGCGAGAGTCGCTCGAGATCCGTGTACAGACCATCCATGAACAGCGTGTCGAGCATATAGCCGCTCAAGTGCGCGAGCGTTGGCGCCTCCGGATTAGCGCCGGCCGAGGGCTCGGGGTCGGGTCGCTCATCGCGACCGCCAATCACGAGCAACCGGTCCGCGCCCAAATGAATGGCCGAGGACAACGGCGCGCGATGGCGCATCGAACCATCGCCGTAGAACTCCCCGCCCAGCTGCACCGGCGGAAAGACGAACGGCACGGCCGCGCTGGCCATTAGATGGTCGATGTCGAGCCGCGCCGCCCGGCCGATGCGCCGCACTCGGGCCCAGGGCTTGATCTCCGGCCGCCCCTGAAAAAACGTCACGGAGCGGGCCGACGTATACCCAGATGCCGTGACGGCGACGGCGTCCAACTGCCCCCTCGCGATGGCCTCGCGGATACCGTCGAAGCGCAGGTTGCGCTGCAGTAACTCGCGCAGCGGGGTGTTGTCGAGCAGCGAGCGCGGATTGCGCACGCCGAGGCCGCCGAAGACGAGGGCCGCGAGCCAATGCAGGCTCGACTTGAGCATGGTCCAGGTATCGGTGCGATAGACCTGCTCGGCTTTGAAATTGGCCCACACCTGCTCCATGTCGGCGACGGCCCGCTCGAAATTGGCGGCACGACCCGCGAGCACGACGGCGTTGATCGCTCCGGCGGAGCTGCCGCTGATCACGTTGAACGGGTTCGGCGCGCCAACGGGCAAGAGGGAGGCAACCGCTTTCAGTACGCCCACCTGATACGCGCCGCGCGCACCGGCGCCCGGCAGGACGAGCCCCTTGCGCGTCTTCTCAGGCACTCGCGGTCGTACGCGCCGCCGTCACCCCGGGCACGGTCAGGATCTGCATGGCATTGGTTCGCCCCGCCACGCCGTGCCGGTCACCTTTGGTCAGAACGACCAGGTCGCCGGGGCCCACCGAGCCCGACTGCAGCAACGCCTCGAACACACGCTCCTGCATGACGCTCGCATCCGCGCCAACGACATCGAATGCCACGGCGTATACGCCGCGATACATGCTCACGCGGCGCAGCGTGCCCTCATGACGCGTGAACGCGTAGATCGGAATATCGGAGCGGACGCGCGACATCCACAGCGGGGTGGAACCCGACTCGGTGAGCGCGATGATCGCCCGCACGTTCAGATGGTTCGCCACGTACATGACGGCCATCGCGATGGCTTCGTCGACGTGCGCAAACACGTCTTCCAGGCGATAGTTGGCCGCACGGCGAAACGTTTCGTGCTTCTCGGCGCCGACGCACAGTTCCGCCATGGTTTTCACGGCGCGCACCGGATACTTGCCCACGGCGGTCTCGGCCGAGAGCATGACGGCATCGGTGCCGTCCATCACGGCGTTCGCGACGTCCGACACCTCGGCGCGCGTCGGCGACGGCGAGTTGATCATCGATTCGAGCATCTGCGTAGCCGTGATGCAGACCTTGTTGCGCGAACGGGCGAGACGGATCAAGCCCTTCTGCAGGCCGGTCATCGACGCGTAACCCACTTCCACCGCCAAGTCACCGCGAGCCACCATGATCACGTCACTCGCATCGATGATCGAGCGGATGTTCTGCACGGCCTCGGCGCGCTCGATCTTGGCCACGATGTGAGCTTGGCCGTTGGCCGCGCGTAGCAGCGAGCGAGCTTCCTCGATGTCCTCCGCATTGCGCGCGAACGACACCGACATGAAATCGAGCTCGAGCCGCGCAGCGGTTTCGATGTCGCGCCGATCCTTATCGGTGAGCGCCGGCGCCGAGAGCCCGCCGCCTTGCTTGTTCAGTCCCTTGTGATCCGTGAGCTTGCCGCCCTGTTGCACGCGGCAAAGGATGCGCGTGCCTTCGACGCGCTCCACCTCGAGCACGATGAGACCATCGTCGAGCAACAGCCGGTCGCCCGGCACGACGTCGGCCGTGAGATGGCGATAGGCGCAGCCGACCGCATGCTCGTCGCCGGCATCGGGGTCCATCGCCGTATCGAGCAGGAACTCGCGGCCCTCGATGAGCGTCACGGCGCCGTTCTTGAACGACTCGACGCGAATCTTGGGTCCCTGCAGGTCGCCCATGATGCCGATGTGCCGGCCGAGCTTTTTGGCCACTTCGCGCACGCGGGCCACGCGCGCGGTCTGATCAACCGCTGTGCCGTGCGAGAAGTTGACGCGAAACACGTCAGCCCCCGCAAGGATCAATTGCTCCACGACGGCGGCGTCGTCGGTGGCCGGCCCGAGTGTGGCGACGATCTTGGTGCGCCGGCGCAGGTCTTCCTGGCCGCTGGCCGGCATGAGCGTGGAATCAGTTGTGCGAGTTAGTGTTGGCAAAGTATTAATCTGAAATCGTTGACATTGGTTCGGGTCGGCCCGGTTTTCAGCAGCAAACCGCAGCCATCGAAGTAAGTATAACTGTCGTGACGCGCCAGTAGCGCGTCGAGGGACAGGCCTTGCGCCCTACCGCGGTGCAGGATGTCCGGCACGACGATACCGCCGGCGTGATCGCCGTGACCGTCGATGCCGTCCGTATCCGCCGCGAGCGCATAGATGCCGGGGGCGCCGTCGAGCCCGAGCGCCAACGCGGCGAGATACTCGGTGTTCCGCCCACCGCGCCCGCCGCCTTCGCCGAGCACTACGCGAGTCTCTCCTCCCGAGAGGATCGCCGTGCGGCGACCGGCCTGCTGGTGTTCCTTCGCGAGCTCTGCATGGGCGCGACCGAGCACCTGCGCCTCGTCGTCGAGATCATCCCCGAGATACACCACCTCGTAGCCCCGTGCCGCGAGCAGCCGCGCCGCCGCCTCGAGCGCTGTGGCGGCCGTGGCAATCAGGTGCACGGAATCGCCGGCGAACGTCGCGTCCCCGGGCTTCGGTGTCTCCCACTGCGGGTCGCGCAGCACGGGCAGGAGCTCGGCTAACGCGGGGTACCGATACTTGTCGAGAATGCCGATGGCTTCGGCTTGCGTCGTCGGATCGGCGACGGTGGGACCCGAAGCGATCGCACCCACGTCATCCCCCGGCACATCGGAAATCACGAATGTCGCCACGGGCGATGGGTGCGCGACCTTGGCGAGCCGTCCACCCTTGAGCTGCGAGAGGTGCTTGCGCACGCAATTGATCTCGCGGATGTCGGCGCCTTGGCGAATGAGGAAGTTCGCTGCGGCGCGTTTCTGCTCGAAGGTGAGCACGGGCAGCGGCTGCGAAGCGAGCGACGAGCCGCCGCCCGAGATCAAGCAACAAAGCGTCTCATCGCGCCGCACGCCGGCCGCGAGCGCGAGCAACTTCGCGCCGGCGGCGAGGCTTGCGCTGTCGGGCGACGGATGACCGGCTTCGACGACCTCGATGCCGCCGCACTGCTCGTCCATGGTGAGACCATGACCATAACGCGTGACGACGAGGCCGCGCACGGGCGCGCCCCAGTGCGCGTAGAACGCCGCCGCCATCGAGGCCGCCGCCTTGCCGGTACCGAGCACCAGCGCTGGACGCCGCGGCAGGTCGCGCAGCGCAGGCGGCAAGCAGACGGCCGGGGCGGCCGCTTGCGACGCCCGCTCGAACGCGAGCGTCAACAACGCGTGCTCCGGCGCGGAGTTCGGCTGCACCGGCTCAGCCTCCCGCGGCTCGTCGCTCCAGAGTGGCAACGGCGGGCAGCGTCTTGCCTTCGAGGAACTCGAGGAACGCGCCACCGCCGGTCGAGATGTACGAAATGCGCTCGCCCACGCCGAACTGCTCGATGGCCGCCAGCGTATCGCCGCCGCCAGCGATCGAAAATGCGCTGCTCGCCGCCACGGCTTCTGCCACGCGCCGCGTGCCGGCCGCGAACTCCGGGTTCTCGAATACGCCGACCGGGCCGTTCCAGACGATGCTGCCTGCAACGGCTAGCCGCTTCGCATAGAGCTCAGCCGTCTCGGGACCGATATCGAGGATCATGTCGTCAGCGGCGACGGCCGCGACCTTCTTCACTGTGCCGCGCACGCCAGCGTCCAAGCTCGGCGCGACGACAACGTCGACGGGCAGCGGGATTTTCGCTTTGCCGAACGAGCCTGCGAGGAGCTGCTTGGCGAAATCGAGCATGTCTTTTTCGTGCAGCGACTTGCCGACGGGGTGGCCCGCCGCGGCGAGGATGGTGTTCGCGATGCCGCCGCCGAGAATGAGCTCGTCGACCTTCGTCGACAAGGATTGCAGCACCTCGAGCTTCGTCGACACCTTCGACCCGGCGACAATCGCGACGAGCGGCCGCTTGGGGCTCTCGAGCGCACTCGCGAGCGCCTCGAGCTCGGCGACGAGCAACGGACCCGCGCAAGCGACTGGCGCGAAGCGCGCCACACCGTTCGTGCTGGCCTGGGCGCGGTGTGCCGTGCCGAACGCGTCCATGACAAACACGTCGCAGAGCGCAGCCATGCGTTTCGCGAGCCCATCGTCGTCGGCTTCTTCGCCGACGTTGTAGCGCACGTTCTCGCAGAGAACGAGCTCGCCCGGCGCAACCTCGACGCCGCCGAGCCAATTCGTGGCGAGGGGCACCTTGCGGCCGAGTAGCTCACCGAGCTTGGCGGCGACGGGCGCGAGCGAGGACTCGGGATCGGGCTTGCCTTCCTTCGGCCGGCCCAAGTGGGACATGACCATGACGCGGGCACCCGCGGCGAGCGCCGCCCGCAGCGTCGGCAGTGCCGCGTCGAGCCGAGCAGTGCTCGTGACCTTACCGTTCTTCACGGGAACGTTCAGGTCCTCGCGAATCAGCACGCGCTTGCCGCGCAATGCCTGGTCGGCCATCCGTTTGACTGTTAGCGCCATGACACGGCTTCCCGGCGGACTCGGCCCACCCGTTACTTCGCCGCCGCGAAGGCGAGTGTGGTATCGAGCATGCGATTGGAGAAACCCCACTCGTTGTCGTACCACGCGCACACTTTGACGAGCTTGCCCTCGATGACCTTGGTCAGGCTCGAGTCGTAAATCGACGAAGCGGGGTTGTGGTTGAAGTCGCTCGAGACGAGCGGCTCGTCGAGGTACTCGAGCACGCCCTTCAAGGCGCCCTGGCTCGCCGCCCGCACCGCCTCATCCAGCTCTTCGGCGGTCGTGGCGCGCCCAGCTTCGAACGTCAGATCGACCATCGAGACATTGATCGTCGGCACACGCACGGCGAAACCGTCGAACTTGCCATCGAGCTCCGGTAGCACCAGGCCGACGGCCGCGGCGGCTCCCGTTTTGGTCGGGATCATGTTCTGCGTGGCCGAGCGCGCCCGGCGCAGATCGCTGTGGTACACGTCGGTGAGCACCTGGTCGTTAGTGTAGGCATGCACCGTGGTCATGAGGCCGCGCACGATGCCGCAGGTTTCATGCAGCACTTTCGCCACGGGCGCCAAGCAATTCGTCGTGCACGATGCATTCGAGATCACGCGGTCGCTGCCCTTCAGCACCTGGTGGTTCACGCCATAGACGATCGTCGCGTCGACGTCTTTGCCGCCGGGCGCCGAGATGATGACCTTATTGGCGCCCGCCTTGAGATGGGCACCGGCCTTTTCCTTCGTGGTGAACAAGCCCGTGCACTCGAGCACGATGTCCACGCCGAGATCCTTCCACGGCAGCTTCGCGGGGTCGCGCTCGGCGCACACCTTGATGCGATCGCCGTCGACGACGAGATGGTCGCCGTCCACACCCACCTGGAACGGGAAGCGGCCGTGCGCAGTGTCGTTGCGCGTCAAATACGCATTCGTTTTGGCATCGCCTAAATCGTTGAGGGCGACGATCGTGATCTCCTTGCGCCGCTTGCCTTCGTACAGTGCGCGGAGCACGTTGCGGCCGATGCGGCCATAACCATTGATAGCGACTTTGACGGGCATTGTGCCTCTCCCTTGGGCAGGCCTGCGAAGCAGGCGATAAAACGTTACAGCAAGCGGCGCGCCGCAGCGACCACGGCTTCTACGGTGAAGCCGAAGTGCTCGAACAATGCTTTCGCCGGGGCCGAATGGCCGTAGCGATCGAGACCGATCACAGTGCCGCGCCCGGCCACATAGCGCCACCAGCCTTCGGTGGCACCGGCCTCGATCGCGAGGCGCGCGCCGCCGGCCGGCAGCACATGGTTGCGGTATTCCTCGGTCTGTGCATCGAACGCTTGCGTGCAGGGCATAGACACCACGCGTGCGACGACGCCGGCCTTTTCGAGCTCGCGGGCCGCGCCGAGCGCGAGCTGCACCTCCGAGCCCGTGGCGATGAAGGTAATCGCCGGCGCCGCGTCACCGTTCGTCACGATGTAGCCGCCGCGCGCGATGAGCGCGACTTGCTCGGCGGTGCGCGGCACGTGCGGCAGGTCCTGACGCGTGAGCACTATGCACGTCGGGCCGTCGCGCCGTTCGATGGCCGCGCGCCACGCCACCGCGGTTTCGACGGTGTCGCACGGCCGCCAAACATGCATGTTCGGCATGACGCGCAGGCTCGCGAGATGCTCGATCGGTTGGTGTGTGGGTCCGTCCTCGCCAAGACCGATGGAGTCGTGCGTGAGGACGAAGATGCTCGGCAAACCGCTCAGCGACGCAACGCGCAGTGCGTTACGCGCGTAGTCGGAGAACACCAGGAACGTGCCGGCATAAGGCCTGAGCCCGCCGTGCGCTGCCATCCCGTTCATGATCGCGGCCATGCCGAACTCGCGCACGCCGTAGAACAGGTAGTTGCCGCCGGCGTCGGTCGGCGTCAGTGGCTTCGAGTATTTGTGCAGCGTGTTGTTCGAGCCCGTCAGATCGGCCGAGCCGCCGAGCAGCTCCGGCAACTGCGGCGCGAATGCCTCGAGCGCCGACTGCGACGCCTTGCGCGTGGCCATGACCTTGGCCGCAGCGGCGATGCCATCGACGGCGCTCGTGGCGTGCGCCTGCCAAGTCGCGGGCAGCTCGCCGCGCATGCGGCGCTCGAGCTCGGCAGCGAGCTCGGGATACTGCCGGCGATACGCCGCGAAGCGGCCCTGCCACTCCGCTTCGAGCCCCGCACCGCGGTCGCGCGCATCCCACGCGTGCTTGATGTCGTCGGGGATCACGAACGGCGGCTCGTCCCAACCGAGATGCTTGCGTGCGGCGGCCGCTTCGACCGGGCCCAACGCGGCGCCGTGCGTCGCCGCCGTCCCCTGAACGTTCGGCGCGCCGTAACCGATGACGGTCTTGCAGCAGATGAGCGACGGCCGCGCGGTTTCGGCGCGGGCCGCGTCCAACGCACGGCGGATGGCGTCAGCATCGTGGCCGTCGACGTTCGCCACGACGTGCCAACCGTACGCCTCGAAGCGCTTCGGCGTGTCGTCGGTGAACCAGCCGCGCGTGGCACCGTCGATCGAGATGCCGTTGTCGTCGTAGAACGCGATGAGCTTGCCGAGCTTATGCGTCCCGGCGAATGCGCAAGCCTCGTGCGAGATGCCTTCCATCATGCAACCGTCGCCGAGGAACACATACGTGTAGTGATCGACGATCGCGGCGCCGGGGCGGTTGAACTCGGCGGCGAGATGCTTCTCGGCGAGCGCCATACCGACGGCATTGGCGATGCCCTGGCCGAGTGGGCCCGTCGTCGTTTCGACGCCGATGTCCGGTTCGCGCTCGGGATGACCCGCGATCCGCGAGCCGAGCTGGCGAAAATGTTTGAGCTCATCGAGCTCGACGGGGTACCCCGTTAGGTACGCCACGGAATACAGCAACATCGAGCCGTGGCCGTTCGACAGCACGAACCGGTCACGGTCGTGCCAATGGCCATTGGCGGGGTTGAAACGCAAATAGTCGTTCCACAGCACCTCGGCGATATCCGCCATGCCCATCGGCATACCGGGATGGCCGGAGCGCGCTGCCTCGACGGCATCCATCGACAGCATACGGATGGCATTTGCCAAGCGGCGGCGTGAGGGCCTTGCAGCGGAAGCCGCGTTATCTCGGAGAGCCATGGGCTTGTGGTGCTAGTGCTGTACTTGGGCCGGCTGGTGTAGGCCCGGGTTCTCAGGCGTGGAATTTGCACGGACGAACGGTAATTGTCGCCTACGGGGGACGCGCCACGCAACGTGGGGGGATATGTGAGGTAGTCCCCGCCATGGTGACGATAATTGCGTATTATGCAGAGCCGTCGTTTTCGCTTCGACTCGAGGAATGGCCGAGCGCCGACAGGACCCTGTTCTCACCGTATTGCAGATCAGCGATACGCACCTACACGCAGCGGCGGAGAGCCGCATGCGTGGCGTCACCACCTATTCCACGCTGCTCGCGGTGCTCGCGCACGCGCAGCGTGACAGCCGCTGGCCCGTGGATGCCATCGTAGCCACTGGCGACATCGTCCAAGACGAGAGCCGTGCGGGCTACCAGCGCTTTCGCGCCACGCTGGCGCCACTCGGCATACGCGTGCTGTCGATCCCGGGCAACCATGATGATCCGAACCTGATGGGGGAAGTCCTGCACAGCGGATCGTTCCAACTCGGTGGCGAGCTGCGCGAAGGGCCGTGGTCGATCGTGCTGCTCAGCACGTACCTCGCGGGCGAGGATGCGGGCGGCCTCGGCCCGGCCAGGCTGCAGGGGCTGCGCCAAGCGCTGGTGGAGCACGCCGGGCAGCACGTGCTCGTTGCGATGCATCACCATCCGCTGCCCATGGGCAGCGCGTGGCTCGACGGCGTCGCGCTCCGCGACGCACCGCAGTTCTGGGAAATCATCGACGCCTTCCCCAACGTGCGCGGCGTGATTTGCGGCCACGTCCATCAAGCCTCCGACCGGATGCGCAAAGACGTGCGGTTCATGAGCACGCCGTCGACGTGCGCGCAATTCCTGCCGAGGAACGACTTCTTCGCCCTCGACGAACGCCCGCCGGGACTTCGCTGGCTCGCGCTATACGCCGACGGCCGTATCGAGACGGAGGTGGCATGGGTACCCAAACCCGCAGCCACTTGACCGCTGCCCTCCTCTGTTGGCTCACAGCGATCGTCGTGCCGTGGACGAGCGCGACGGCCGAGCCCGCGGCCTGGCGCCTGACGGGACAACGCGGCGGTGAAGTGACGTTGCTCGGCTCGATCCACGTGCTGCGTGCCGCGGACTACCCTCTGCCGTCGCGGGTCGACACGCTATTTGAGCGCGCAGATGTCCTCGTGATGGAGCTCGATCTCGACGATGTCGACGCAGTGGAACAAACGAGCGTCATCTTGAGTGCGGCCACGCTCCCGTCAGGCCGAGTGCTCCGCGACGTCGTCGACGGCGGCGTGTACCGATTGGCCGAGCAGCGTTCGAAGGAGCTGGGTGTGGAGCTCGCGCTGCTCCAGCACTTCGAACCATGGTTCGTCGCGGTCACGCTGCTCGATCAAGGCATGCGCAAGTTCGGCTTTGAGCCGGAGCGCGGGCTCGAGCAATACCTCGTCGGCCAGTCGCGGCGGGCGGGCAAGGAGATCTTGGGGCTCGAGACGCTCGCGCTGCAGATCGGCATCTTCGACTCGCTGCCACCGAGCTCGCAGCAGGCCATGCTCGAGCAAACCTTACAGGAGCTCGACGAAGCCGAGACGGCCATGGTCGATCTCGCAGTCGCTTGGCGCGACGGCCGGCTAGAGACGCTGAGCGACGAGCTGCTCGACGACTTCGACGACTTCCCAGGGCTCTACGACACGCTCGTGACCAAACGCAACACGGCGTGGGTCGGCGCCCTCGAGCGTTATCTCAAAGACGGCCGCCGTTACCTGGTCGTGGTCGGCGCGCTGCATCTGGTGGGCCACGACAACGTCATCGATATGCTGGCCGCTCGCGGTCACAAGGTCGTCCGTCTGAACTGACGGCTCAGACCTCGACCATCTCGAAGTCTTCCTTGCCGGAGCCGCAATCCGGGCAACGCCAGGACAGCGGAATGTCGGCCCATTTGGTGCCGGGAGGAATACCCTCGTCCGGCCGACCCAAGGCTTCATCGTAGATGAAGCCGCAGATGAGACACATATAAGTCTTCACGTCGCTTTACACCAATCCGCGCTCCCGCTCGCGCGCCTTGCAAAGCGTAGCACAACGAACGTCATGCACCGGCCTCGCCCGAGCGGAAAACTGCCGCAAGGCGCGCGAGTCGCACGAGCGCGTCCTGGGTTTCGAGTAGCGACTGCTTCAGCGGCAAGGCGAGCGGCAAAATCTCCGCCAACCGGCAGCCCACCCAAACGGCGTCGTCGTATGACGTGGCGATACCGCGATACGCGGGCAACGGCTCGAGCAAATTGCGCAACACCCCCGCGAGCTCCGCGTGCTCGAGCGGCAGCGCCAACTTCGGCAGCGGCGGCAACCATGCCACCTCACCAACGTACAAACCGTCCGTTTGGCGGTGACTCTGCTGCACGCGAAACGTCTCGCGACCGACGCCAAGGACACCGAGCAATCCGCCGCTCTCTTGATGCCAATCGACGATCTCGGCCGCGGTGCCAAGGTCGTACCACGTGGCGTCACCGACCTCCCCACCCTGACGAATCGCGACGACACCGAACCGGTTCACGCCGCGCAGACAGCGCGCCACCATGTCGACGTAGCGCGGCTCGAAAACGCGCAACCACAGGGGACCGTCGGCAAACAGCACGGTTTTCAGCGGAAACAGCGGCAGCTCGTTGGTCGTGCTCTTAAGCCTCGTCGCGCCTCACGCCGAGGCCGCTGCGCGGCTTTCGAGCGCGCGCTGCAGGAGCAGCGGAAGGCCTTGGAAACCACCGTTCGACATCAAGACGACTTGATCCCCGGCCGCGAGCTCCCCCAGCAAACGCTCGAGCAGCTCGCGGACGTCGGTGTCGACGTGCACGCGCTCACCGAGCGGCGCGAACGCTGCGGCGGGGTCCCAGTCGAGGCCTGCGGCACCGAGCACGAACACGCGGTCGGCGCCGTCGAAGGCGCCGCACAACGTGTCGCGGTGCACGCCCATGCGCATCGTGTTGGAGCGCGGCTCCATCACGGCCACGAGTCGCTGCCCGGGGGCGCGGCTCCGCAAGCCCGCGAGCGTGGTGGCGATCGCCGTCGGATGGTGGGCGAAGTCTTCGTAGAGGCTTATGCCGGCAAACGTGCCGCGCAGCTCGAGCCGGCGCTTCACGCCTTGGAAACGCGCCAGCGCAGCGAGCGCCACGTCCGGTGCGACGCCGACGTGGCCCGCAGCGGCGATGGCTGCAAGCGCGTTCTCGAGGTTGTGCTGACCGAGCAGCGACCACGTCGTGCTGCCGAGCGCCTTACCGTTGTGCTGAACGGTGAACCGCGACTGCGCGCCGATCGAGTCGTAGCGAGCCGACCATTGCGCGCTCGCGTCGCTCGCGCTGAACCGGGTGATCGGTGTCCATACGCCGCGCGCGAGCAATCGCTCGATGTTCTGATCCTGGCCGTTCGCCACGATCAAGCCGTTGCCGGGCACCGTGCGCAGCAGCTGGTGGAACTGCCAAATGATGGCATCGATGTCCGCGTAAATGTCGGCGTGATCGAATTCGATGTTGTTGACGATCAGCGTGCGCGGTCGGTAGTGCACGAACTTCGCGCGCTTGTCGAAGAACGCGGTGTCGTACTCGTCGGCTTCGACGACGAAGTAGGGCGACGCACCGAGCCGCGCGGAGATCCCGAAGTTGCTCGGCACACCGCCGACGAGAAAGCCGGGCGCGAGACCGGCGTGCTCGAGAATCCAGGCGAGCATGCTCGTGCTCGTGGTCTTGCCGTGGGTGCCCGACACCGCGAGCACCCAACGCTCGCGCAGCACGTGCTCGGCGAGCCACTCGGGCCCGGAGTAATACGGGCGGCCCGAATCGAGCAGCGCTTCGATCACGGGCTTGCCGCGACTCAAGGCGTTACCGACGACGACACAATCCACGCCGCGGTCGATGGCCGTGTCGTAACCCTGCACCAGACGAATGCCGAGTTGCTGGAGCTGAGTGCTCATCGGCGGATAGACGTTCTGGTCCGCGCCGGACACGTCGTGGCCGGCTGCTTTGGCGATCGCCGCGACGCCGCCCATGAACGTACCGCAGATACCGAGAATATGAACGCGCATTAGCTCGCGACTGGCAGCAATGACTGCTGGAGACTGACCGAGAGCAGGACGTACCCTAACATGATCGCCACACCGAGCGCATAAGGTCGGTCGAGCGCACGCGCCAGCACGAAACCCGCAATGTCGATCGACCAAATCGCGAGCAGGAGCAAGAGCAGCCACGGCAGGGCGACCTCGCCCTCCGCCACGTCGAGCGACTGGCTCCAGAGCGCGAGCGGCACGACGAGGAGGCTCAACAGCGCGTTCACGCCGAACAAGGCGCTCATCGTTTGCTTAAACCGCCGCACGCGATCGAACGTCCGCAGTACAGCCCAGACGAACGCGAGGTCGAGCGCGGTGGTCAGCAGCGTCACGAACACGCCGCGAACGTTGAGCCCGTCCACGAGCAGCACGAGTAGGTCGACGGCTACCGATACGCCGAGCACCAGCAGGAAGAAAAACTGCGAAGACGGCAGCTGGTCCGGTCCGCGCCGGTGCAGAGTAATTTCGACGAACAACAAAATCAGACGCCACACGGGATGCTTCCGCCAGCACGGACCGGGATAATAGCTCATGAGCGCAAAGCCACAGGACGGACGGTGACGACCAAAGAGACCATTGGCTGGGTAGCCACCGCCGACAAGCTGACCGAGCTTCTCGATGCCCTCACGAACGTGTCCATCGCCGCCGTCGACACCGAGTTCGTCCGCGAGAAGACCTACTACCCGCAGCTGTGCCTCATTCAAGTGGCCACCCGCGAGCAAACGGCCTGCATCGATTGCCTCGCACCGCTCGACCTCGAGCCGCTCTACGCGCTCATGTTTCGCCCCGGCTTCACGTGGGTGCTACACAGCGCTCGCCAAGATCTCGAGGTGATTTGGCAGCGGGCGGGGCGCCTGCCGCCGCGACTGATCGACACGCAGATCGCGGCCGCGCTCGGCGGCTCGGCGCCGCAGATCGGGCTCGAGACGCTGCTGGCGCGCACAGTCGGCGTCGAGCTCGGCGAGAGTTACGCGCGCACCGATTGGAGCCGCAGACCGTTGCCCGAGGCCGCCGTCAAGTACGCGCTCGACGACGTCCATTACCTGCTGACCGCCTGGGACCGTCTCGAGGCAGAGCTCGAGACGCTGGGTCGGCGCGACTGGCTGCTCGAGGATTGCGAGCGCGCGCTCGCGGAACCGCCCGAGGCCGATCCGTTGCAGGTCTGGGTGCGCCTGAAAGGCGTGCACGGGCTACCGTTCCCGGCGCAATGCGCAGCGCTGACGCTCGTGCGCTGGCGCGAAGCGGCGGCCCAGCGCGCGGACCGACCGCGGCGTTGGCTGCTGGCCGACGAAGAGCTGTTGTCGATCGCCGCCGCTCTCCCCGCCACGACCGAGGCTCTCGAACCGCTCATGCCGCCGAAGTTCGTGGCGCGATTCGGCGCCGCGGTCCTTACCGCGATCGCGGGCCGCAGCGACCCGGCGCTCGAGGCGGACGTTCGCGCCAACGCCTCGCAGGGGCCGCCCGACAAGAACGCCATCAAGAACCTGCAGGAGCAAGTGCGCCAGCGTGGCGCGGCGCTCGGTATCGAGCCCGAAATCCTCGCCACGCGCCGCGAGCTCGTCGCGCTCGCCGCCGGCCACCCACCGCGCCATCTCACGCACGGCTGGCGCGCAGCCGAGCTCGCCGCCGTGATTTCGGGTAGCGCCCGGGCCTCGGACTAGCCCTGCAGAGGGCAGTCCCGGGAACGCCGTGAATCCGTCCCTGGAGGCTCCGGCGGCGCCATCCCTGGCGCCGACGGTCCCGGGACTGCCCTCTGCAGGACTAGTCCGAGACCCGCCAACCCTCAGCGCTTTGGTCGCGCGCAAACAGACGAGCGCGCACCCGCAAGACCGAACCACTGCGGCCAATGTGTCCCCGAGCGAGTCTGCATGGGCTCTCCCGGGAGCGTCGGCGACAGGACGTCGCCGCCGCAGCCTCCATGGACGGATTTACGGCGGTCCCGGGAGAGCCCATGCAGGCTCGCTCGGGGACACTTACGCGATGAGCGCTGTTCGTCGGCGCAAAGAACGGCGGGTTAGCGGAGGCCGATGGCCCTTTTTAGGCGGGCGTAGACGTCGTCGACTTCGCCGGTGGCGTCGACGGTCTTCAAGAGCTTGCGCGCCGTGTAGTACTCGACGAGCGGCGCCGTTTGCTTTTCGTAGACCTGCAAGCGATTGCGGATCGTGGCTTCGTTGTCATCGTCGCGTTGCAGCAGCTCACCGCCGGCTTTGCGGCAGGCCGTAAGCTCCGCGGGTGACGAGAAATAGATGTTGAGCACCTGGCCCGTCTTCGAGCAGGTCCGCCGACCCGTGAGGCGTTTCATTAGGATGTCGAAGTCCACGTCCATGAGCACGACGCCGTCGAGCTTCAGGCCGAGCTCCGCCAGCACACCGTCCAAGCTGTCGGCCTGGGCGCGGTTGCGCGGAAAGCCGTCGAGGATGAAGCCCTTTTGGGCATCGGGAAGGGCGATACGGTCCTTGATCATGCCGAGCACGACCTCGTCCGACACGAGCTCCCCGGCGTCCATCGCGGCTTTGGCCTTTAGGCCGAGCGGCGTCTTGTCGGCCACCGCGCGGCGCAGCAGATCGCCGGTCGAGACCTGCGGCAACCCGTGGTCTAGCTGGATGCGCTGCGCCTGGGTGCCTTTGCCGGAACCCGGCGCACCGAGCATGACGATTCGCATGGTGATCTCCCACGGATAGACTGAAAGGGGCGACTACGCTAGCGAACGCCGGCGACTTTCGTCAAACGCAAGTCCGCTTTGCTATTCTGCGTAGGAGCGGCGACAGCGAGGCGGAGGGTCAGTGAAGAAGAACATTTTCTACGCCCAATCGGGCGGCGTAACGGCCGTGATCAACGCGAGTGCCTGCGGCGTCATCGAGACCGCGCGTAAGCATCGCAACAAGCTCGGCAAAGTCTATGCAGGCCGCAACGGCATTCTCGGCGCGCTGACCGAGGATATGATCGACACGACCGCCGAATCGGCCAAGACCATCGCCGCATTGCGCCACACGCCGGGCGGCGCTTTCGGCTCCGCGCGCTACAAGCTCAAGGGTCTCGAGCAAAACCGCGCCGAGTACGAGCGGCTCATCGAGGTCTTCAAAGCGCACGACATCGGCTATTTCTTCTACAACGGCGGCGGCGACTCGATGGACACCGCGTACAAGGTGTCGCAGTTAGGCCAAGAGCTCGGCTACCCCGTGGTCTGTATCGGCGTGCCGAAGACGGTGGACAACGACCTGCCCGTGACCGACACCTGCCCGGGGTTCGGCTCGGTGGCCAAGTACGTGGCCGTCTCGACGCGCGAAGCCGCGCTCGACGTGGCTTCGATGGCGCGCACGTCGACGCGCGTCTTCATTCTCGAGGTCATGGGCCGGCACGCCGGCTGGATCGCCGCGGCGGCCGGGCTTGCGGGAGAGACGCCTGGCGACGCACCGCACGTGATCCTGTTTCCCGAGATCCCCTTCGACGAAACCACCTTCCTCGCGCGCGTCAAAGACGCCGTGACCCGCTACGAGTACTGCGTCGTCGTCGTCTCCGAGGGCGCGAAATACGCCGACGGGCGGTTCCTAGCCGAGGCCGGCACGACGGACGCCTTCGGCCATGCCCAGCTCGGTGGCGTGGCGGCCACGGTGGCGCAGCTCGTCAAGTCCAAGCTCGGCTTCAAATACCACTACGCCATCGCCGACTATCTGCAACGCGCCGCCCGCCACATTGCCTCGAAGGTGGATGTCGAGCAGGCGTACGCGATGGGCAAAGCGGCCGTCCTGCTCGCGCTGGCGGGCGAGAACGCCGTCATGCCGACGATCGTGCGCAAGTCGGGCGCCCCGTACCGCTGGACGGTGGGCAAAGTGGCCTTGAGCCGCGTGGCGAACAAAGAAAAGATGATGCCGCGCAGTTTCATCACGAAGGACGGCTTTGGCATCACGGCCGGGTGCCGGAGCTACCTTGCACCGCTGATCCAAGGCGAAGACTACCCGCCGTACAAGAACGGCCTGCCGAGTTATGTCAGCCTCAAAAATCAGCGGGTTGCGCGGCGGCTCAGCACGAACTTTGTGCTAAAGTAGCCGCGCTTCGCCGGGGGGCGGCGAGGCGGCTGGAGAAAAACAAGGGCGGAAACCCGTTCGCGTCTGCCGACGCCCCTTCTATCTCGGCGAGGCTTCACTGGGTTGAATCGAGGTTGCGGGACCGCGCGTGTGCGCGCCCAGTCGACCATGGGAATTGTTGGGAGAAGACGGGATGAATCCAGGTAATACGCTTTGGCTGTCGTTGGGCGCGGCCTTTTTGGCCGTCGTCTATGGGGTAATCACCGTGCGCTGGGTGCTCAAGCAATCGCCCGGCAACGCCCGCATGCAAGAGATCGCGGGAGCGATCCAAGAAGGCGCCAGTGCGTACATGAATCGACAGTACACGACGATCGCCGTTGCCGGCGTCGTGCTGTTCGTCGTCCTCGGCTTCGC
>Ga0105252_10000107_pt1 | contig 65442 bp, 64 predicted proteins | sample EasRivMeERMZT100_FD_89675 | JGI IMG/M metagenome (GOLD analysis project Ga0105252, IMG submission 89675) | Soil microbial communities from meander-bound floodplain in the East River, Colorado, USA - East River MetaG ERMZT100 | ecosystem: Environmental > Terrestrial > Soil > Floodplain | place... | reverse complement strand
TCTGTTATACACTGTGTTTCCATAAGGCCGCTCTTCTCCCTTGGCGTAACTGTTTGGTGACACAGCTTTTATGCCATAAAGAGCGGCCTTATGCTTTTCTTATCGTGAGAAATCCGGGCTAATAGTGGAACACGGACAGAACACGGACAATTTGCTACCAGCCGGAGAACAAGTGCTTCGTAGCCAAGTAGATAAGGCTTCAATAATGAATGGGAAAACTGGAGCCACCCGCCGGAGTCGAACCGGCGACCTACTGATTACGAATCAGTTGCTCTACCGACTGAGCTAGGGTGGCTCATGAGGGTTTAATGAAATGAATGATTCCCGCGATCACAAAAGAACCGACAAAAGTGGCTAACAGGTCAATGATGATGCGGAGCTCGAGCAAGCTGTCGAGGTACTCGCTTAATTGGTTCCACGATAACACGAAGTGCCCTAGGAAGAAACCCATTAGCCCTACGATGAAGGAGGCAAACAAGCCGAATCGGCGGTTAGGTGCAGCGATTCGGGTGGCGAGAAATCCCGCGATGAACGAGATCACCAGGCTTAAAACCGGGTTATCGATTATGTAGATGAGTCTATCGAGGACGAATTCCTTCATCGCGTTGCCTCGCGAGCATCGTTAGTATGGCTTTTGTCGCTTCGCCCGGGTTCTCGGCGCTCATGATTGCCGAGATGAGCGCAACGCCTCGGCTACCGGCCTCCATCGTTTCTATGAGATTCTCAGTCTTGATGCCGCCGATCGCATAAACCGGGAGGGCGACTTTCGCCACAGTTTCTTTTAGTGGGGCCAACCCCTGTGGCGCGCCGTAGGGAGCTTTTGACGGCGTGAAATACACCGGGCCAAACAAAACAAAATCGGCGCCGTTGCGCTCAGCCTCCATGGCCTCATCGGGAGCATGAGTCGAATAGCCAATCAATTTTCCGGGGCCGAGCAGAGTGCGCGCGGTCTCGATCGGTAAAGAAGTTTTGCCGAGCTGAACGCCGGCGGCATCGACAGCGAGCGCGACATCGATGCGGTCATTGACAAAAAGTTGGGCTTTGTAACGCTGGCAGAGTACGGAGATCTTATCGGCGATCTCGAAAAGCTCTTTACCGTCGAGATCTTTTTCTCGCAATTGAATCGCCCTAACGCCGCCTTCCAGCACCTGTTGAAGGACGGCGCAAAAATCACGGCCCCGAGTCAGCTTTCGATCGGTGATCAGATAGAGGTCAAAATTCGGTTGTGGCACTGGTGCTGTTTAGTTCAGAATTCCATCCAGTGGACTGGAAGCCGTGGCGTAGAGTTTTTTCGGAATCCTTCCCGCCAGATAAGCTTTCCGCCCCGCCTCAACGCCTTGGCGCATCGCTTCCGCCATCAAAACAGGATCTTTCGCGCTGGCAATCGCCGTGTTCATCAAGACGCCGGCGCAGCCCATCTCCATGGCGACTGCGGCGTCAGATGCCGTGCCGACGCCGGCATCGACGATGACCGGAACTTTGGCGTGCTCCAAGATAATGCGGATGTTGTATGGATTACGTATGCCCAAGCCCGAGCCGATGGGGGCCGCCAACGGCATCACTGCGGCGCAGCCGATGTCTTCGAGCTTTTGCGCTGTGATCGGATCGTCGGTAATGTAGGGCAACACGACGAAACCTTCCTTGACCAGAATTTTCGCCGCGTCGAGGGTCGCCGGCACGTCAGGAAAAAGCGTGCGGTCGTCACCGATCACTTCGAGCTTGACCATTTTGCCCACGCCGGCTTCGCGGGCAAGCCGGCAAGTGCGCACGGCGTCGTCGGCGTTGTAGCAGCCGGCTGTGTTGGGCAAAATCGTATATCGTTTCGGATCGAGATAGTCGAGCAGGTTCTCTTTGTTCGGATCGGTGATGTTGACCCGGCGCACCGCGACGGTGACGATCTCGGCGCCGGACACTTCGATGGCACGCTTGGTTTCGGCGAAGTCTTTGTACTTTCCGGTGCCGACGATTAGCCGTGACCGGTATTTGCGGCCCGCTAGTTCGAAAAAATCTTCCATGGTTTATCCTCCGCCGACGAAATGAACGATCTCCAGCACATCGCCCTCGGCCAGCGCGGTGGCACCAAATGAATCACGCGGGACGATATCCCGGTTTCGTTCCACCACCACCCGGCCGGGCCGAATTTGTAAGAATTCAAGCAGTCCGATCAGGCTCAGCCCGTCGGCGATCTGTTTTTCTTCACCGTTAATTTTGATCTTCATGAAAATGAAAAACCGCATTCACAGACCACCTAATCGGTAGCCAGGGAATACGGTTTCAAGTTTATCCCGCTGAACAGACTGCGCGGGAGTATGACTTTCACGCTTCCCTACGCCGGTGCGACCCGGATCAGGTTCAAAGGGTTACCTGTTTCGCAGGCTCTCAGTCTGACTGTGGCAGACACCCCTAGCAATGGAGCATGCTTAACAAAGCGCTGGTGGCAAGTCAAATTGGCGGATCGAATCGGTCAAACCGTTCGAGTCGGAACTTGTTTTCCGGCGGCGAAGATGAGTCCACCAGAGGCCTAAAGTTGTAAAGCCACACTGGCGTAGCCGACGACTTTGCGCATCGGCGTGACATCCCCCGAGTGGCAATGTTTGAGCAGCGTGGCGCGCCTAACACCGAGCGCTTTGCCGGCAAAGAGCATGACGGCGGCCGGGATCACGCCGCACATGGTAATGTTTTTTTCTGCCGTGATCTGTAAAAGCCCTTGCGGATTCATGGCCAACACTTGGTCGACCGCGAGCCGATCGAGGGCGTTGGTCTCGTTGGGCGAAAGATAGTGGCTCAGGTCGGTGCTGGCGAGGATTACAGTCTTTACTCCATCCCGACAGCAAGCCGCGATTGCGTCACCGAGTTCAGCACATTCATCCGGCGAAATACGCGCGAGCGAAATTGGCGCGATAGTGAATTTGCCGAGCGTGCGTTGCAGAAACGGCAACTGCACTTCGATGCTGTGCTCTTCAGCGTGGGCGTAGGTCTCGGGCTTGAGAAAAGCGATCCGTGATTCGAGGCCTGCGTTCAATTCTTGGTCAACTGTCACATCGCCGAAGGGCGTACGCCAGGCTTGCCATGGACTCAGCGCTGCGCGATGGCCGCGCGCCCAGTGGTTCACGCCGATTAATATCACCCGCTGAATGGTTGGCTCGAGGCGCGCGTAAAGATGAGCAGCGCAAGGGCCGGAATAAATCGGCCCAGCGTGGGGCACCATGCCGGCGATTAAATCGGTCGAAGGCGTGAAAACGCCCCGCGGTCCGAGTGGGCTCTTGCTAAAGCAGTCGTCGAGAAGGGTTTTCAGTTCATCAGCGGTGGCTGGATAGAACGACCCAGCTACCGCAGTCGGTCTGACGGAGGTCATGGGACCTCTTGATTGAATTATGGTGCGACGATTTCCACTTGCAGCGTGCCGATGCCTTCGACTTCGCCCTCGACCTTGTCGCCGGGATTTAAAAATACCGGCGGGGTGCGCGCGAAGCCCACGCCGGAAGGTGTTCCGGTGCTGATGATGTCGCCTGGCTCAAGCGTCATGCCGCCGGATAGCGATTCGATGATCGTCGGGATGTCGAAGATCATGTCTCTGGTGTTGCCGTCTTGCATGACTTGGCCGTTCACCCGGCAGATCAACCGTACCTGTTGCGGGTCGGGCATGGCGCTCTTGTGCACGATCCAGGGACCGAGCGGACACAGAGTATCGAGCGCTTTGCCTTTAAACCACTGACCATGGATGCGTTGCAGCTCGCGGGCGGTCATGTCGAGACAGACGGTGTAGCCGAAGATGTAATCGTAGGCTTTCGCTTTCGGAATATCGCGACCTTTTTTGCCGATGATTACGGCGAGCTCGACTTCCCAGTCAAGTTTGTCCGTGACTTTGTGCTTGATGACTTTGCCGAACTGGCCGATCACCGAAGTCGCGGGCTTGGTGAAATATACCGGATAATCGGGGTATTTAATTTCCAACTCCCGTGCGCGCGCGCCTTCCTCGACATGCTCGCGGTAGTTGATGCCGAGCATGACGCAATTTTTTCTTGGTGTTGGGATCGGCGAAATGATTTTCGCCTGATTCGGTTTCACCAATGCGCCCGCAGCGATTAGTTTTTTCTGCTCATCGGGATTCTTGCCCCCCACGTACTTTTCCGCTTTACGGGCGACTTGCAGAGCTTTGCCGCCGGCTTCGATAAACGCCTGCATGCTCGCCAAGAACGGCGCGTTACCGCCTTTAAGATAGCGTCGGTTGACCTCGGCGAGATCGATGATCTGGTCCTGTGGGCCCATAAGGCCAAGCCGCTGTTGGTTCTTACGGGTAAAAGTTACGAGTCTCATTATTCCTCCAATTCCAATAATTCAGCTTCTATATACCGATACCTAAAAGCCGCTGCGCATTCGTATGGGAGATCGCTTCCAATTCATTAGCGCCGATCTTGGTTCGGCGCAATGACTGCACCGGCTCGGGATCGCCCATGTCATAGGGATAGTCGCTGCCCAAGAGCACTTTCTCAGCACCGAAATTGGCGACCAAGTACTCCAACGCCATGGCGCTGTGAGTAATGGTATCGAAATGGAGCAGCTTGACGTACTCGCTGGGCGGTTTGGAAATCTTTGACGTTGTCGAATCTTGAATGCGATAGCCGTGCTCTAGGCGTCCCCACGTATAAGGTAAGAAGCCGCCGGCGTGGGCGAGCAAGAATTTCAACCGAGGAAAACGCTCCAGTACGCCGCCGAAGATCAGCTTGGCGCAGGCGAGCGAAGTGTCGGTCGGGTTGCCAATCAAATTGGCGAGATTGTAGTCTTTCATGCGATCGGCGCCGACCACCTGATTGGGATGCACGAAGATTAAGACATCGAGCGTCTGGGCCGCTTCCCAGAACGGCATGAAACCGGGATCGTCCAAATAGCGGCCGTTGATATTGCTGGCTACTTCGACGCCGCGTAGACCAAGTTTGGTGATCGCGCGTTCCATTTCCATCACGGCTTTCGCTGGCTCTTGCAAGGGCACCGAGCCGAGCGCCACTAAGCGCTTTGGATATTTGGCAACCGCTTCAGCCAAGCGGTCGTTGAGCCACTGTGCGTACTCTAGAGATTGCTCCGCGTCCATCCAATAAAAAAAGTAAGTGCCGGCGGGCGACAGCGCCTGCATGTCGACGCCTTGGGAATCCATTATAGACAAGCGCAGATCGAGATCGGAAAACTCCGCTTTGAGCTGAGTCAGGAATGGTTTGCCGTCGCGCGTGAGGATGTCGCGACCACGCTCGTTCTTGCCAAGCTGGAGGCCCTGGCGTTGGCCGATTTCACTCGCGACCCGCAAGCTGTCGGCCGGGACATAGTGGGCGTGGATGTCGACGTTCATTTTAACGGAGTGGGACGAGACTTCTGGCAGAGCTATCGGAGGGCTGGCGGAATGTCAAGCTCAACGGCATTCAATGGCGGCCAGTCTGCGCAAACCGCTTCGATTGATCCAGCGAAACCATTGCCTGGCGGAATGGGCGGTGGTAGCTTGAGCCCATGAGCGGCAGGCGACCGAGAAGAGACAACCGCGTGACCATGCGCGAAGGCGACCGGATTCTGATCAACAAAGGCATCTCGAAAAAAGTCATGATCATCGCCCGCACTGAAGTTCCCCATTCGACGGAACGGATATTCGTTACCAAGTCCGGCGGCAAATACACGATCGGTTTAAAAGTGTGGAAGTCGGACTACGTCTGGAATGAAAAAAACCAGATGTGGATGGCCAAACATTAGTGAACGAAGCTTTCAGCGGCTTGCCGTTGTGCCGCAACGCTATTCCAATCCATAACACGCCGTGAAACGCGATCTCCCGACTCTTCTCGCCGGCCTCAAAAGCGAAAAAGCGCCGCGCCTGCTGCTGCTTTTTGGCGACGATCTCCAGGTCCACGAAACCTGCAAGGCTGTGCTCGATCTGATCGTGCCGGAGGACCAAAGAGGTTTTAACTTCGAGCGTTTCGATGGCCGGAGCGCGCCCTGGGACCAAATCGAGGCGTCGCTCATGACGCCGCCGTTCTTGCCTGGGAGAAAACTGCTGTGGGTCGAGAATGCGCCCTATTTCTTCTCACGCGAACAGAAAGGCGAGCTCGGCGAAAAACTTCTCGAACTTTGGCGTGACGGCAAGCGCGATGAGGCGTTGAAGCTCTTGGTCGATCTGCTCGTGCTCGAAGGCTGGACGCAAGAGCAATGGGACCGTCTTGAGCCGTCATCGGCAAAAGCGTTGTTGGCGCTGCTTAACGCCGACGGCGGCGAAGCGCAAGATGAAATGGCGGCGCTACTCAGCTACGGCAAGAACCGCGACATCGATCTCAGCAAACGCAAAGGCTCGCAAGGGCATCGGCTGGCTACGTTGCTCGACGCAGGCTTACCCGAATGGGGTTTCTTGTTGCTCACCGCGGTGCAAGTCGATCGGCGCATGCGGCTATACAAGCGCTTCGAAGAGATCGGCGCGGTGTTTCATCTCGGTTTGGAACGGGACCGCAGCGGCAAGATTAGCCGGGAAAGCTTACTCGAATTCGTCAACCAACGGCTGCGCCAGAGCGGCAAGAGCGTCGAGCCCCAAGCGCGCGATATGATTCTCGCCCGCGCCGGCGATGAACTGCGCGGTTTGCAGCAGGAATTGGACAAGCTCGTGCTGTTCGTCGGCGAGCGGCCGGCGATTCGCGTTGGCGATGTTGAGAACATTTTCGCCGACCAGGGTGAAGGTTGGATCTTCGATCTCACCCGGGCGATCGGCGAGCGTGACGCGGCCGCCGCACTGTCGCAGTTGGCCCGGCTACTGGCGCAGGGCGAGCATCCGCTGCGCCTATTAGGCACCGTAGCAACCGAGGTGCGCCGCCTGTTATCAGCGCGCCAGCTGCTGGAAACCGACTTCGCACGGGTCTGGAAACGCGGCATGAGCTATCAACAGTTTCAGCAAACCGTCTTGCCACAGGGCACGTCGTTGCTCACTCGCAACCCCTACGCTGATTTCCTGTGCTTTCAACGGGCTGAGCGGTTTTCACTGGCTGACTTGCGCGCTCACATGGAGGGAATTTTCGATGCCGATTTCCGCTTGAAATCGAGCGGCGGCCAGCCGCGCTTGGTGTTGGAAAAATTGCTCCTCGGCATGTGCCTCGGTGGACAAACAGCCAATCAACGTAAACAGGCGCGAGTTGGCTCATGATGCACACTGCGGCGGCGATTGGTTTGCTATTCGCCATATTTTTCCCCCTAGACGGCCACGCCGAAATGGTCGTCCAGGCCTGTTTTAGTCCACAGGGAAAATGTTCGGCGCATATCCTACGCGAAATCGACCAGGCGAAGAAAGAACTTTTGGTAGCCGTCTACGCTTTTACCCATGACGAGCTGGCGCATGCGTTGGTGCACGCAAAAAAACGCGGCGTGACGGTACAAGTTGTGATCGATCGGGAATTTGACGCTGGCAACGATCGCTCGAAGGGCAAATTTTTCGAGGCACAGAAAGTTCCCCTGCGCCGGTTGTCTGGGCTTCGGTCGCCGACACATGACAAAGATGCCGGGCTGATGCACCAAAAATTCGCCGTCATCGACCGCCGCATCGTTTTTACCGGCTCCTACAATTGGACCCACTCTGCGGACAGTTCAAATGACGAGAATTTGCTGCTTTTCCGCGATGCCGGGCCGCTGGCTGAAGAGTACCGCAAGACCTTTCTCAGTCTCTGGGAGCGTAAATCCTGATGGGCCGAAGCGCCATCATTATCTTTACCGTTTTGGCCGCGTTTATCGCGGGCTTGTTCACCCATGTGCTATATCAGCGCTGGAACCCGCCGTCGGCGGATGTTTCTGCGTTGCTTTCGGCCGGGCAAAACCAACCGATATCCGACTTCGCAGGTAATCAAGGCCACTCGGCGCGTTTTGTCCCTTTATCGCAGCCGGCGCTGGACGAAAAAATGCTTGATCTACCCGTACTTGTCGCTCGTGACGTTGAGAAAATCCGCGCTCTCGTGGGCCGCCAAGCACGCATTCGCGGCCGGGTCTTTCGCGTCGGCCACTCAGCCAAGAGCAATACTTACTTTCTCAATTTCGGGCCTTCGCGCGAGGCACTCACCGCGGTGATCTTCGCGAGCAGCGTCGAGCTGTTTGAAAAAACCCAGCAGGCGCCGAAAGTTTTTGAAAATAAAGACGTTGAAATGACGGGCCAAATTAAAGATCATCCCCAATACGGACTGGAAATCGTTCTCGAAAACCCCAAACAGATAAAAGTTTTGCATTGAGAAATTGGCAAACGGTTAGTTTTAAGTAGAATGACGCATATGAGTAAGCCGATGAAAAAATGTATGATCTGCGCCAAACCTACTGAACCTCTCAAGGGTGGCATCTGCGAGCCCTGTCAGGACCGGATTCGGCGCGAAGGGATGGGTGAGCAGTCGGGGATCGCCGAGCAAGCCGAGCGAGAGTTGTCACGCCAGGGTATCGCGCCGACCAGGAAATAGCGCGGCAGCGATCGAGATCCTGCAAAATCGCGCATTTGTCTCCCCGCCCGCTAATCTTTGCGTCACGTTCGCCATTTTTCTATTTTTAAAAATTCAAATATGTTATAAACTGGTTCTATTTTGGTACAATCAGAGCCAAAAATAGCTTCTTACAACAAGAAACTGGGAGGTTTGACACTCTGCGTTTGTGGAAATCGATTATTGCTGGTGCAATTTTAGGCGTCTTCTATCTGGTCTTCACGGATAAACCGGCCATAGCATTTGATCCCGACGAGAACCTAACTGCACGGGCGGCGCTGCTGATGGACGCCAGCACGGGCAGAATTCTCTATCAAAAAGAGGCGGACCTCCGCCTGCCGCCGGCCAGCACGACCAAGGTGATGACAGCGATTCTAACCTTGGAAAGCGGCCATAAACTCAGCGAATCTTTGACCGTCTCCAAGGATGCCACTCGAATGCCGGCAACCAAGCTATATCTTCGGCCGGGACAGACGATGACTATCGAAGAACTGCTGTACGGTATCATGCTGGCATCGGCCAACGATGCCAGCGTCGTGCTCGCCGAAGGTATCGGTGGTTCGGTCGAAAATTTCACCGAGCTGATGACAAAAAAAGCGCATGAGGTCGGCGCCACTAACTCCAATTTCACCAATCCCCATGGGCTGACCGCGCCGGATCACTTCTCCACGGTGCGCGATCTGGCGATTCTGTTTCGCTACGCGATGCGCAATGCGCTGTTTCGCGAGATCGTCCAAACCAAGTTCAGCTCGGTCAGCAGCACCGCGAGGGTTCGAAAGAAAGTCGTGCCGCGGCGCATCTCAGTGCGCAACCATAATCGTTTACTGTGGGATTTGGACGGCGCGTTGGGCGGCAAGACCGGCTATACCGTGGCGGCGCAGAAATGTTTTGTCGGCGCCGTGCAGCGAAACGGCGTCACGTTAATTGTGTCGATTCTCGGCGCGCGCGATCAGTGGGGCGACACCAAACGGCTGTTGGGCTATGGGTTCGATAATTACGAAGCGCTGAAAGCGGCGACGCCGCCGGCGGGAAAAACCACCTCGGTCGAACCGCCGATCAGCGTGCGCGGCGATCGGCTCTCCGGGACGATGGTTCTACCACAGGAGTTTCGCGCCAAGCCCGCTGACGGCTATATTCTACAGGTCGCCTCTTTCCGCGATCGTGACCGGGCCGAACTGCTGGCCCAGCAAATCCGTGACAAAGGTTTTGAAACCTCCATCGAGCTGTTTGCCGTGGGTCAGGGCGAATTGTCCTTTCGCGTCCGTGTTGGACCCTACGCCGATCTCAACACGGCTCAGGAGGTCGCCCAAGAAATCCTCGCCAAAAGCGGTCACCGGGCGCTAATTCTTCCCTGGCAAACGGCCCGCCAAGCGAGCTGACGCGGCGGCGCCAGCAGATTAAGTCTCGATCACCATACCATCGAACGCGACCTGTACCGCCAATTCGTCCCGGTGTGCCAGCATTTCATCGCCGAGGTGAGTCAGGATCAGCTGCCGGCATTGCAGGCGGGATAGATTGGCCTGCAACGCTTGGTAATTGACGTGCATGCCGGGTTGGTCGCTGAAGAAAGAACACTCGCAAAGAAACAGATCGACGCCGCGCGCCTGGTCGACGAAATTTTCCGTCCACAGCGAGTCGCCGGAAAAGAGAATTTGCTTTCCTTGGTAGCTAACTTTCAGTGCCAGGGATACCGCGTCGGTCTGGTGTGGCACGCGGAATGGAAACACGTCGATGCCCGCGACGCGCGCCGGCTGATCGGGATGCAAGACTTGAAAAATTGTCGGCGGCAGTTCTTTGCCATCGCTCGCTCCGCCATACATCAAATTAAAAAGTTGGCGCACTTTGGTTTCTGTGCCCGGCGGTCCGGCGATCACTAACGGATCGCGTTTGGGCTGACGGTACAGATAATCGAGCAGAAAAAACGGCAGGCCGCCGAAGTGATCACCATGAAGATGGCTGATCATGATCGCATGCAAACCGCCCGGCTCGAAGCCGGCGCGCTTGAGCGCCAGTAGCGCTGTCGGGCCGCAATCGAGCAAAAACAGCCGGTCGTTGGCCTCGATCAGATAGCTGGTTTGAAGGCGCCCGCCGCTGCCGAAGGCGTCGCCGCAGCCGAGAATGTGCAGTTTCATGGGTCGCACCGGTTCCTAATTCGAACCTGCTCCGAGCATAAATATCCTCATGCAGCCCTAGGATGCAATCACTGTATTTGTCGGCTGACGCGTCGAAAGGCTCGCCTGAAACCAAGTTGCTTTTTCAACTCTGTGCGACTAAAGTTGACGGCGTGGTAGTTTTCAAACGTCCTTTCTTCACGTCGTATACTACCAGTCTATGGGTTCGCTTTCTCCGTTTTAGTTTGCAGTCGCATAAAAAATTAGAAGATGATTTGGCAAAACTGGGGCTGACGCCGCCGCAATTCTATGTGCTGGCGACGATCGGTTATGCAGGCCGACTGCCGTTCGGTGAAATTGGCGCCAAGATGATGGTGACGGTGAGCAATTTGACCGGCATCGTTGACCGCCTCGAAGAAAAAAAACTAGTTGTGCGCCAGCGCGACGCAACCGACCGGCGGGTCGTTCATGTGGTGCTTACCGACAAGGGCGCGAAGCTATACAAGACCACGATTCCGCTTTTCGAAAAAAGCGTCGAGAAGATCTTCCTAGGGCTGGATAAGCGGGAGCAGAAGGAGCTATCAGCGATTCTCCGTAAGCTCAATCAAGATGCTACCGTGAACTGAGCCGGCGCCGCGCTCGGGCGCGGCGCCCGACATCACGGGTTTCAAATTGCAGATTTCAGATGGCCGGTAGCGGTTACCTGCTCTTACAGTCCATTGGCCACTCATCATGCTGGAGCCGAATTGATTGACAGCGGATATTGGCGGGTTATAAATGGTTAACGTCTAAACCTTTCTCTGCGCAAATATTTTTCCGTGAACGACGAAAGCAAGAAACCCATCGGGCTCGAACGCGTCAAGCAGTGGCTTTACGCCAAGGGACTCGATGAGCGTAGTAGCGGCTGCGTGTTGTGCGGCTCTTGCTACGGCCATGGGCCGGCCAACCCAATGGAAGACGTGGCTGGGCCAAGAGAAAAATGTCCGCCCTACGAATTCTACAAATTCCAACGTCACACGCCGAAGTCGCGTTGGCTGATGGCGCAGCGAGTATTTCACGGCCTCGATCCGATCACTCCGGAATTGAAAGAAGTAATCTACGCCTGCACCAATTGTCTCATCTGCCAAGAGCTGTGTGGTGTGCGCGGTGATGGGTACGGACCATGGGACATCACGGTGGCGATGCGCGAGGAGATCACTGAGCGGGAAGGGCCGATTGCGGCGCATCGGTCGCTCTACGACGGTCTTAAGCAGTATGACAACCCCTGGTCGCAGCCAAAGGCCGAGCGCGGCGCGTGGGCGAGCGGATTGGCATTAAATAAAGTAGGTGAGTCGAAGGCATCGACACTGCTGTTCGCCGGTTGCTCGGCGGACCGCGACAGCGGCCGTAGCGGCGCGGTCGCACTGGCGCAGTTGATGCAGCGAGCCGGCGAGGATTTCGTCATTTTAGGCGACGAAGAAAAATGTTGCGGGCTCTATGCTTTCGATCTCGGCTTTCGCCGTGAATACGAACGGCTGAAAGACGACAATCTGGCGACACTCAGGAATGTTGGGATTAACCGCGTCGTCGTCGCTTGCGGCAGTTGCCAGAGAATCTGGGGCGAATATACCAAAGAGGCCGGCCCTGATTTTCTAGTTATTCATGGCGTCGAGTACGTCGAACAGCTGTTGCAGTCGGGACGATTAAAATTCACCAAGCCGATCGGCAAGAAAGTCACTTACCACGACTCCTGTCATCTCGGTCGCGGTTGCGGCGTTTACAGCGCGCCGAGAAATATTCTGCGGGCAATCCCCGGCGTTCAGCTGATCGAGATGGTGCGCAATCAGCGCTGGGCTTGGTGTTGCGGCGGCGGCGGCGGCGTACCGGAAGCTGATCCGGAGCTGGCCGAATGGAATGCCGCGGATCGCATGCGCGAAGCGCGAGAAACCGGCGCGGAATTAATGCTTACTTCGAGCGCGCTCTGCCAGCGGTCGTTCGCCGATTTGAAAGCGGCCGCCCTGCCGGTGCAAGATTTACTCGAATTCGTGCTTCAAGCCGTTTAGTCATGGTCAAAGAACCGCACTTCACACCGCAGCGCGTGCTCAACATGCTCGGTCTCAAGCCCAATTCGCTCGGTCCCTACGCCCTCGTGCCGGGTCCGAAAGAGCGCAGCGAGTTGCTGCTCAAGCTTTTGGACAACCCGCAAAAGAGTTTCACTTTTCTCGACTACGAGATGCACACCGGCGCGCTCGATGGCAAGCGGGTGAGCGTCGGCAACGGCGGCCGCTACGCGCCGGACACGGCGATCACGACGGAGATTCTCTGCGGCGCCGGCGCCGAGGCGTTGATCCGGGTCGGTAGCTGCGGATCGCTGCAAGACAACATCAAGATCGGCGATCTGGTCATCGTCACCGGCGCGCTGCGCGGCGACGGCACGTCGCGCTACTACGTGGCGGAAAACTTCTCGACGGTCGCCCATGGCGACATCGTCAACGCGCTTAAACAGGCGGCCGAAGATCTCAAGGTGCGCTACCATTTGGGCTGGATTTTTACCACGGACGCGTTGTTTCAAGAAACGCCGGAACTGATTCAGCAACTCAACCAACAAAATGTTTCCAGCATCGATATGGTGACTTCGACCTTTCTGACCATTTCCCAAGTGCGCGGCAAAAAAGCTGGCGCGGTGCTGGCCGTTTCAGATGAATGTCTGCACGGCAAGTTAGGCTTTCGCGATCCGGCGTTTTTCGCCGCCGAGCAAAAGACCATCGAAGTGGCGCGCCAAGCGCTCAAATATCTCTGACGGATTCAAATCGATCGGTGCCAATATGAGTGCAGTAGAAAGCCCGCTGTTCGAACCGGTGCACTGGCAAGGCGCGGGCTTCGAAATTCTTGACGAAATCCAAGTTCCTGAAAAGATCGAGTACATCCAGGTGACGGAAGTCGCCCAGGCGCTCGACGCCGTGCGCGAGATGAAGACCCGCGCTTACGGTCAGGTGCTGACCTTTCTCTACAGCGCCGCGCTGGTGGCACAGCAATACCAAGGCAATGACCCGGCGCCGCTGCGCGAACTCTTGGCGCAGCTAACCCAGCAATTTTGCGACTTGCGGCCGACTTTCGATTTTCGCGGTCTCGGCAGTTACGTCGCTGAGTTTTTCGGGAAATTACCGGCAAACGGCTCGGTTGGCGAAACGATTGCGCGCCAAGCGCGCGAGTTCGGCGCGCAAATCACCAGGGCGCGGCGTGGCCGCGCCAAACGCGCCGCTGCCGTCCTGCCCAACCCGGCGCGCGTGCTGACCCATTGCAACGTCAGCGGTGAGCTGGTCGCGGTGGCGCGTTACTGTGAGGAGATGGGTAAAGAATTTTCGGTTATCGCCACCGAGACTCGACCCTACTTGCAGGGGGCGCGCTTGACCGCGTGGGAGCTGGCAGAAGCGGGGGTAAAGGTTTCACTGATCCCCGACTGCGCGGTGGCGCAAGTGATGGCGAAAGGCGAGGTCAACGCCGTCATCGTCGGCGCCGACCGCTCGGCGCGAAACGGCGACGTAATCAACAAGGTCGGCACCTATCCGATCGCGCGGCTGGCCAAGGAATACGGCGTGCCCTTTCACGCGCTGGTGCAGGATCCGCGCACGCTCGAACGGGGCAGCGATGTGCCAATCGAAGAGCGGCCGGCGCATGAGTTGCTGACGTTTCACGGCCAACCACTGATTGCCGGCGGCTATTCAAAACTCATGTCGCGTTATCCGTCCTTCGATGTGACGCCGGCGGACTTGATTACTCATCTCGTCGGCTTCGACGATCTCTACACGCCGGAAACTTTTCGGCAGAAGTATCAGCCAACGGTTGTCGGGGCAGTGCCAAAGAGCGAGAGCAGCGGCCAATATATTCTGATTTACGGCGTGCCGCCGAAAAATCAGTATGCATTCCTGTTGAGCACTTTGAATGCGGAACAGGCCGAAAGCGTTTTGGTTCCCGAGATGCGGCCGGAGCTTTGGGGCGCGCAAGTGGTGGCGCGCGCGCTGCTGGAGCAGAACGCGCCGACGACTTTGATCTCGGATAACATGATGGGGACGCTCTTTGCTAACGGCGAGATTCGCAAGCTGTGCTTTTTTTACAACGGTTTGACCGATGCCGGAGCGCGCGGGATTTGCGGTTCGCTGCTGGCGGTTCAGTTAGCGCGATTGCACGACGTGCCGATCGCAAGCTATAGCGCGGCTGAGCGTAACGATCCCACGCCGGATTGGGACGTTGCTACTTTCTTGGGCAAGTCAATTTGTCCGGCGGGTGTTTCGATTTATCCGCTTGTGCCGGAATTGGTGCCATGGCGGTGGTTGAAAGATTAGCAAGAGCGATCCATGGCCAAGCTTGAAAACGATATGATTCGCTGGGGCAGGCTGCTCTTCGAGCGGCGGCTGATCAGCGGTTGGGGCGGCAACTTGAGCTGCCGTGCCGGTAAAAATAATTTCCTGATCACCGGCCAACACGCGCCGCTGGCTTTTCTCACGCCGAAGGATTTGGTACGGCTCAACTTTGACGGCAAGCCGGTGCACAAGCAGCAGCGCGCGTCGAGCGAAACGCCGATGCATATGGCGGTGTATTCCGGCACCGATGCGCAAGCGATCGTGCACGTGCACCCGCCAATGGTGCTGGCGTTTTCGCTAACTCATGAAAGCTTCGTGCCGGTGAGTTTTGAAGAAAAATACACCATCGGCGAGGTGCCGATTATTGCACAGGATACGCCGACCGTGACCAAGCCGGAAAAAGTCGTCGAAGCACTCAGATATCATCCGGTGGCGATCATCAAAGGGCACGGCACGGTGGCCATCGGCAAGACCTTTCAAGAAGCGTTTTTGCTCACCGACTTGCTCGAAGAGGCGGTACATTGCCAATTTTTCAAGGACGGCATTGCCACGAGCCGAGAACCGGCGAGTCAGCCGGCTAAGAGTGAGCGCCGGGTTGCCGACGGCAAGCGTTATGAACTATTTTCCAAGGAACATATGACTGCCCTAGTCGAGAGCGCCAATGGTGATCAGAATTTTCGCAAGTTCGGCGGCGATACCAGCTTGACGACCTCGTTGACACTGCATATGGAAGAAAGTAACACGGCATGGACGGTGAAATTTCTCTCCGGTGAAATTACCGAATTGAATCAGCGAAGCGACGGTGATTTTCTCATCAGCGGACAGGCCGAGTGGTGGAACGCGGTGTTCAGCAACAAGATCGACGCGTTTTTGGCGACGCAACAAGGCAAGTTAACACTGAAGCGTGGCGAGCTGGCAGAGCTGTCGCGCTGGTACAAACCATTTCAGAGGGCATTTGCGCTATGGCAAACCATCCCGATTCAGTAGGCTTTTTCGCAGCGGAAGTGTTGGACGTAACCGCGGCGTGTCAACCGCAAAAGACCGCACTCATCGCGAAAGAGGAAGAGCTCAGCTTCGGCGCGCTCAATCAACGGGTGCATGCGCTCGCCAGCCACTTGCAGCAAGAAGGCATTCGCCAAGGCGACCGAGTCGGCGTGCTGTTGCCGAATTCAACCGCTATTCCTCTCAGCTATTTCGCGACGCAGAAGATCGGTGCCGTGACGGTTATCCTCGACGCGCGCTTGAAGGGCAAAGAGCTCGAGGGCGTATTGAAAGACGCCGATCTCAAATTGCTGGTGGTGCATCAGCAACTCTATGGCGAGGTGCAAGAAATCTTCAAAACGCTAGCGCCGATTGCCGTTTGGATCGCTGGTGGCGACGGTGAACGAAGCTTTGAAAAGCGCTTCGCGGCGCCCGCCGGCGCGTTAACTCTGCCGAAATTGAATGCTGGTGACGATGCGTTGATTCTCTACACTTCAGGAACCACCGGAGAGCCCAAGGGCGTCGTGTTGAGCTATGTCAATTTAGCGCAGTACCCGACGCTGATGGGCGAGATGAAGATCACTGATTCGTCGACTATGCGCGCTTGCATCTTGCCGATGTCGCACATCGTCGGTCCGGTGGTGTGTAACGAATTAGCCGAAAGGGGTTACACCTTGGTGATCTTCGACCAGATCAATCCGGTGACGCTCCTCGAAGGAATTCAAAAATATCGCGTCAATGTTTTTGAGAGCGTGCCGATCGTCTTTCAGCTTCTTCTCGGCGTGAAGAATCTCGCCAGCTACGACACCAGCAGCATGAAGATCGCGGCGATGATGGGGACGAGCATTCCCATGCCCTTGTTGCGCGCGTTCCAAGCGGCGCAGCCGCATATCAAAGTCATTCAAGGCTACGGGCTGACGGAAACTTCGCCGATGATTACACTGGTTGAGCCAGACAAAGCCGAAGACAAGATGGGCAGCATCGGCCGCGCCGTGCCGCGGGTCGAAGTGAAAATCGTCGACGAAAACGATCAAGAAGTTCCGCTCGGCGAAGCCGGCGAGATCATCACCCGCGGACCCCACGTCATGAAAGGTTACTTTCGCCGGCCCGATGCCAGCGCCGAGCGGATTCGCAACGGCTGGCTTTACACCGGCGATGTCGGCAAGGTCGAAGCGGACGGCTACTATTATCATCTCGGCCGGCGCGACGACATGATCATCACCGGCGGTTTGAATGTTTATCCCGCCGAGGTGGAAAATTTAATTTACACTTATCCCGGCGTGCAGGAGACCATTGTGTTCCCCATCCCCGATCCTAAGCGCGGCCAAGTGATCGGCGCTGCCGTGGTGCCGCGCCCCGGCAGCAGCATCGTCGAGAAAGATGTGTTGGCATTTCTGCGCGGCAATCTGGCCAATTTCAAAGTTCCCGACCGGATCGTCATCCGTGAGTCGCTACCAAGGACCTCATCCGGCAAGACGTTTCGCGATGCGGCAACGTTGCTGGGGAGTTAGCGCGAACCCGGATTCGGAAATTTAACCGCAAAGGGCGCAAAAAACGCAAAAGAGGAAATCGGATTATCGCCCGCCAAGACGCAATGGCACAAAGGTAAGAAAAAACTATTCCGAACTTGGCGCCTTGGCGCGAGTAATTTACTGTCTTGAGAATTAGCCTTCGCCGGTGGCAGACTCATGAACCCCTGGGCATCGCCTCCCGCTGAGCTGCCGGCGCTTGAAGCAAGCGTCCATGTTTGGGCCGTGCGGCTTGACGATCCGGGTGTCGATCTCGAGCGCGGCCGTGATTGGCTTTCGCCCGCTGAGCGTGAGCGCGCGGCGCGCTTTATATTCGATCGAGATCGCCGGCGTTATCTCGTCGCGCATATCGCGCTGCACGATATCCTTAGCCGCTATCTGCCCATAGAACCGGCGCACTTAAGCTTTGATCTTGGCCCAAACGGCAAGCCCAAGCTTAACCAAATGACCACGTCGAGCGCCATCGAGTTCAATCTTTCCCACTCCAATGAAATGGCTTTGCTCGCGATCGCCTATGGACGCGAGGTCGGTGTCGATATTGAACATGTCAGAGAGAAATTTGGCTTCCAGGAAGTTGCCGAACGGTTTTTCACGGCCAAAGAAGTCGCCGCGATGCGCGGTTTGCCAGCGACACTTCGACGCCAAGCGTTTTTCAAATGCTGGACCAGTAAAGAGGCCTTTCTCAAAGCCAAAGGCACAGGCCTATCCGGTGCGCTGGATGAAGTAGAAATTTCTTTAGGCAGCGACGAGCAAGTTCGCATCACCGCCAACGTGCCGAATTGGTGGTTGTTCGAAGTGGCCCCAATCGCCAACTACGAGGCTGCACTTGTCGTCGCCAACGCGCCGTCGCCGATTCGCTACTACCGATGGCGGCCCGCGATACCGGCTTGATCCCCCCCGAGAGAAAGCGGCAAGACTTTATCGCGCGGAAAGCTCGCAAAGTATAAGTCTTTGTCATTTCAACTGGTAGTTTCCGATAGTGTTCTACGAATTATAACCGCGTCATTTCATCCGAAAACTCGGCGGCACGACTTCGTCGATTGGCTTTCCGGTCCAGTGCCATTTGGCGACGCTGTCCCAGACTTGTTCGCCTTTGGCTTGGACCTTTTCCAACAGCTCGTCTTCATTGAGGCGTAAATACCTGCCGTTGTCGACCAGCGTTTCGCCGTCGACGATGACGGTGCGGACGTCGCGGCTCACTGCCGTTTCCATCAGCGATCTGATCGGATCGCGCACTGCGCCGAAAGCGATGTCCCGGAGATTGACGATCGTGATGTCGGCTTTGGCGCCCTTTTCAAGTCTACCCAAGTCGTCGCGGCCGAGCATTTTCGCGCCGCCGAGCGTGATCGAATTAAAAACATCGCGCGGGTGGCCGGCGAGAAAGCTTTTGTCGGCAACTCGTGACGCGATCGCGGCGTAGCGCATGTCGGAAAGAATGTCTTTGGGGAATGTGTCGGTGCCGATGCCCATGTTGATACCCGCCTGGCGATACTTATCGAAGGATTCCATAACGATGCCGAGCTTAAGATATTTTAACGGGCTGTAAGCCACCGACGCGCCGGAGTCGGCAATTATCTTGAGATCATCGCCGTACGGATAGGCGAGCCAGCTGTGGCCGCTGACGAAAATGCAGTGCGATAGCGAAACCTCAGGATCGAGGAACCCGAGCTTTTTTAACAGTTCAATCGGCGTGCAGCGCTCGCGCTGCATCACGGTGTGGAATTCAACCAGATTGATCGTCGCGTGAATCTGCACACGCACTCCGGCGTCTCGCGCCGCTTTCCTGGTGTCTTTCAGCAACGCCGGGGTGCAGGAGTCGACGTGGCCGGGATAGAGCAGCGCCATCATGCGGCCGTTGCATGCGCCGTGGTATTTTTTGGCGAAATCAACGGCGGTTTTTAATCCTTTGCTGCCGCGCTCGTCGTCCCAGTCGTATTCCAGCCGTCCTTGCTTGTCGTGAAAGAATGAAACGTTTTTGTAACTCGGCCCGGCGGCGCAGCGAATGCCGACCTGATCGATCATGTCGACGTAGCGCTCCGGCTCGCCGCCGGCGCCGCCGATGTCGAAGGTCGTCGTCACGCCGCTCTTGAGCACGTGAATCAGCGAATAGCGCTGGCCGATGTCAACGTCTTTGAGGTGAGCGGAGTGCGCGCCTTCGCGCGTCGGACCGCCGTGGGCGAGATAGTTCGACGCGAAGAAATCGGTCTTGGTCGAGTCGTTGAGAATGTAGTCGCTGGCGTTGATGCCGGAGTGAAAGTGCGTGTCGATGAAACCAGTCGATACCAAGCAGCCTTTGGCGTTGACTTTCTTGTCGACAGGTTGGCTGTATTCTTTGCCGACGAATTCGACGTGATTGCCATCGTAGACGACCACGCCGTCCTTGATTACTTCATGCTCTCGACCATCGAAGCCGACGACCCAGCCGCCTTGGATAAGAGTTTTCATTGCCCGCGCCTTTCAAATAAATACAACCACTTCGCGGGCGGGGTATTAACCCCGCCGCTTATTAAATTTTCGCAAAGGGGATACTCGCCCCCTTTGGAAGCCCCATTTAATTGATTCACGCTGCAAGCAACGTGGTCAAGCCAAATTTTTCGACTGAGAATCAGTGGCAGGACTAACAAAAGTAACTATCTAAGACAAGGACCGCCAAGTCGAGATGGCACCTAGAAATCGATGAACAATTATCGAGACGGCGCCGCTCATTCACTTCCCCCACAGCTCTTTAAGGAACCCGCTCGTCTCCAAGTGGGTCACGAACGCATTATCGTAAAGCTCCTCCGCCTTTCGCTTCACGGGTGTGCCGGATGTCCGCACCAGCTCCACCGATTCGGCGATCGCCTGGCCCGGCACGACCATGCGCCGGTCGACGATGTCCTTGGCATAGACGTCATACGATGCGTTGAGCGCTTCTTCGTCTTTCATGCGCATGACCTTCGCCATCGCGGCTTTGATTTTTGCTGGGTTCTTGTCGGCGAACTGAACCGCTTCGGCGAAGGCCGCAACCATGCGCTGGACCATTTCCGGCCGTTCACGGATCGTCCGCGAGCTCGCATGGACAGAGCTGTAAACAAATGGCAGGTCCATGTCGATCAAGCGATAGGTGATGTTGTAGCCGTCGTTCTTCGCCCGCACATCGAGGGGCGGAGTAATGACGACGCCTTGGACGAGATTTGCCACCATCGCCTGATAGCGTTCCGATTGACTGCCGCCGATGGGCCGCATCGTCACGTCGGCGATGTTGAAACGTTTAACCAGCGCGCGCGACAAGCGGTCGCTCAGATCCCCGGGCCGCACGATGCCGAGCGCCTTGCCCTTGAGATCTTCCACCCGGCGAATCTCTTTCTGCGTCACCAAGACGAACGGCATCTTCACCAGCGGCGCCGCGACGATTTTGACCTCCACCCCGCTAGCGAGCGACGGTATCGTCGCTTCGGCGGCGCAATAAAGAAACTGAATCTCGTCCGCCAGAAGCGCTGCCAACGACGGCCCGGTGCTGCGGATATAGATATGTTCCAGCTTGAAGCCGTACTTTTCAAAAAGATTGTTCTCGATGGCGCCGTAAAGATGAACGAAGCCGCCGGACACCGCGCAGGTGGCGATGCGCAAGCGAAGCGGCGCTTCACCGGGCTTGGCGAGGTAGGGATTAGCCTGCGCTTGGGAGTGAATTAGCAAACCTGTGGCTAGTAAGATTGAGAAAAATTTTCCGGCGACCACGCAAACAGCCAACATGAGCTTTACTCCTTCCGCTACTGTTTCATCGGCCCCACAATTCCTTTTGAAAGCCGCTCTTGTCGAGGTTGTTGACGAAACTGTTGTCGTAGAGATCTTCCGCTCGGCGCTTGACCGGCATGCCCAGGGAACGCAGCAACTCGACCGAGTCGTGGACAGCCTGGCCCGGCACCATCATGTGCCGGTCGATGATATCTTTCGTATAGACATTGTACGAGACTTGCAGCGCTTCTTCGTCCTTGATGCGCATAACTTTGGCGATCGCCGCCTTGGTCTTGGCGGGATTCTTGTCGACGTAGTTGATGGCCTCGGCAAAGGCCGCGACCATGCGCTGCACCATTTCTGGCCGCCTGCGGATCGCGCGCGAGCTAGCGTGCAGCGAACTATATATGAAGGGAATATCCAAATCGATCAACCGGTAGGTCACGTTGTAGCCGTCGTGCTTGGCGCGAACATCGAGAGGGGGCGTGATCACAACGCCTTGAACCTGATTGGCCGTCATCGCTTGATAGCGTTCGGTCTGACTGCCGCCGAGGGGCCGGATTGTCACGTCGGGAACGTTGAACTTTTTCACCATCGCTCTTGAGAGCCGGTCGCTCAGGTCGCCAGTCCGCCCGACGCCCAGCGCTTTGCTCTTGAGGTCCTCCATGCGGTGGATCTCTTTGCGCGTCACCAGCACGTGAGGCAGTTTAATCAGCGGCGCGGCGACCAATTTGATATCGACGCCGGCGGCGAGCGACGGCAGAGTCGCATCCGCCGCGCAGTAGAGAAACTGAATTTCATCGGCCAATAGCGCTGCTAATGCCGGGCCTCTGCCACGAATAAACACATGCTCCAGATTGAAGCCATACTTGTCGAAGAGCTTGTTCTCTAGCGCGGTGTAGAGATGGGCAAACCCGCCGGAGACGGCGCAGGTGGCGATGCGAACGCTCGTCGGCCGCTCGCCGGGCCGTGCCAGATAAGGATTGACCTGCGCCCAAGCGGAAGCATCGCCGTAGGCGATGAAAGCGAGTATTAACAAAATCGGCTTCGCCACGGCGCGTAGGCGGATGATCTGCTGGAATTGAATGGAGGCTCGATGCGACCAACCCATCACCATGAGCTTCTCCTTGGGCTCAAGAACTTTCGCCGAGCGAATCTTAGATAATTGTCGTAGGTCGCTCAAAATTTTTATTGCCGCCACTGGCGGCGGATTGGAGTCAAATCGATGGCAGCTCGACGGCCCTGCATCAGACCGCGAAGCGAAAGTGCGCGATGTCGGCGTCTTTGACCACATAGTCTTTGCCTTCCAAGCGCAGTTTGCCGGCCTCTTTACACTTCGCCTCGCTGCCGTAAACGATAAAGTCGTCGTAGGCGACCACTTCGGCGCGAATAAAACCGCGCTCGATGTCGCTATGAATCTTACCCGCCGCGTTCTTCGCCACCGTGCCCTGGGTGATCGCCCAAGCGCGCACCTCATCTTCGCCGGCAGTAAAAAAACTGATCAGGTCGAGCAATGCGTATGAGGCGCGGATGAAACGGTCACGGGCTGGCTCGGCGATACCAATTTCTTTGAGGAAGGCGGCGCGGTCGGCTTCGTCCAGTTGGGCGATCTCCATCTCGACCTTGCCGGCAAGGCCAAAGCCATCTAAACCACGCTGCTTGAGCTCGGCTTGATAACTGGCGTCGAGCGGCTTGCCGGCCTTATCGTCAGCTTGATTGAAGATCACCAACAACGGCTTACGGCTCAAGAAACCGAATCCGGATGCGAGATTTTCCTCATCGGCAGTGAACTTCAGCGTTCGCAAACTCTCCTCGTTCTCCAACGCCTTGGCGCAGCGCTCGAGCAAGGCTTCTTCGAGCGGCCGGGCCTTCTCTTTTTTCAGACGGCTCTGCCGGTTCTCAACCACTGCAAGATCGGCGAGAATCATCTCGGTCAACATATCCTTCAACTCTTTCAATGGTTTGGCGTCGCCGCCGAAGTCCCGCAGAACCAGTGTAATGGCATCGACCTCGCGCATCTGAGTGACCAGCGCTTGGTTCGATTTGAGATTGTCCTCGCCTTGGCTCGGTGGAAAGTCGGTGAAGCGGATCTCCGCGTAGGTGGTCTTTTTGGGCTTAAATATCTGCGACAGCTTGTCGATGCGCACGTCGGGCACTCTGATGACGCCAAGGTGGACTTCTTCCTTGCCAGCGAAGCCGCCAACGCGCGCCTGTAAGCCGGTCAGCATGTTAAAAATTGTCGTCTTGCCGGCGCCGCGGTGGCCGATTAAACCAACTTTCATTGATGAGCCTCTCTTATGACGGGGAATTCAAAAGACGCAATGTAGCAGGAAAGCGCGGAGGATTAAATCCGCCCAAAGCTGAAAGTCAGGATAGTCTTTGCTTAAAAAAGCACGCGCAGCACCGCCAAATCGACGGGCTGCGCGTTGATGACTTATTCAGACTGAAATTACCGTTTGAGCGCGAGAAACAAACTGCTCTGGCCGCGCCGCACCAAGAGTAACACCGACTTAGCCTTCTCGCTGCGCGTCAGTTCGCGGTTGTAATCGGCCAAGTTCTTGATCGGCTGGCGATTGATCTCGGTGAGTACGTCGCCGGATCGAAGTCCCGCTTCCTCGGCTGCGCTGCCGCGCTTGACTGCGGTGATGACCAGCCCTTCGGCGCGCTCCAAGCCGAGATTCTCGGCCAGTTGCGGCGTCACCGGTTGAACGGTGAGGCCTAAATCGCCCTCTTGGGTGGAGGCGACAATCTCGTTTTCCTTCATTTCCCCGACCGTAAGCGGCAAGGTCACTTCTTTACCATCACGGAGGACTTTAATTCGTACTGACATGCCGGGCGCCACGCGCGCCACTTGCATCGGCAAATCGGAAGAATCTTTGATCTCTTTGCGATCGAACTCGACGATAATATCGCCATGCTTGAGCCCGGCGCGCTCAGCCGGACCGCCCTTAATGACGTCTGCGACCAAGGCGCCGCGGGCTTGTTTCAAACCCAGTGAGTCGGCGATTTCCGGAGTGACTTTCTGCACCGAAGTACCGATAAAGCCGCGCACCACTCTGCCTTTGTCGCGCAGCTGCGGTAGCAGTTCTTTGACGGAATTGGCGGGAATCGCGAAACCGATTCCGATATTACCTCCGGACTGGCTGAAGATCGCGGTGTTGATGCCGACCACTTCGCCGCGCAGGTTGATCAGCGGCCCGCCGGAGTTGCCGGGATTGATCGACGCGTCAGTTTGAATGAAATTGTCATAGGGTCCGGCGCCGATGTTTCTTCCCTTGGCGCTGATAATGCCAGAAGTAACCGTATGGTCGAGTCCGAATGGATTGCCGATCGCCATCACCCACTCGCCCACTTCGAGGCGGTCGGAGTCGCCGAGATTGGCCGCCGGTAGGTCGTGCCCGGCGTCAATTTTGATCACTGCGATATCGGACTTTTGATCCTTACCAACGACCTTGGCGTCATAGTTATTGCCGTCCGCCAGCGTCACGGCAATTTTCTCTGCGCCGTCGACGACATGGTAGTTGGTCAAGATCGTGCCATTGCTGTCGATAATGAAACCCGAACCCTGGCCACCGCGTTGCTGTGGACCGCGCGGCGCCGGGGCGCCAAAAAACCGCTCAAAGAACTGACCCATTTGATCGTCACCCAAGCCCGGCTGATCCTGGGTCGCCTTGCGTATTTGCCTCGTCGAGACGTTAACCACAGAGGGGCCAAGTCGTTTTACCAAGCTAGCAAAGTCCGGCAACCCTTGTGCCGCGGTGATGGGTACCGCACTGCTAGCGGCACTGGCCGGTTGGACTCCGGGGTGAAAGCGTTCGATGGCGCCAGAAAGCGCCATTCCCGCCAGCACCGAGATCATGCTAGCCAGCGCCATGGGCGAGAGTTTTGATTTAGCTTTTCTCTGGTCGCTTTGAGTGTCCATCAATCATTTGTCCTCCGCTGAAATTAGACAGCGCCAGTGATTGATTGGTTCGTCATGCAAAAACCCATGAAAAACCTCAACGCAGCGTTGTTTGTGAGTAATTACGTCGCTAGCCAGCCAGCGGATTGGCTTGTTGTTTTGTCCCAGGCCGCTCTAAAGCCACTTCTTTCCAGCGGCACAGCCCGGCGCGCATGTAATCGGGATCGTAGCCCAGGGCTTCACAGAGTACTTCGAACGAGAACAGATGGGATCGGTCGCGCTCGAGAATCCACTCCTCCGCTTCGAGGTGGAGCGAACGTTTAGGCCCTTTGCGAGCGCCGACATGATCTTGATAGCAGCTCACTGCGTCACGTAGCACGGCGAGCATGAGCACCCGCTCCGGATCCATCGGCAGCTGCCGGGTTTGGGTCGATTGATATTGGCTTTCAATCAGCACATCAGGCTGAAACACTGCCAGCGCTTTCTCCTCCATCGGCGCCCGTGGCGGATTCACCGCCTTGGTCCAAAACGGTTGCCGGTCACGGCTCACTTTACGCTTTAGATATTCTCCTTTTTTTCTCCTCACGATACACCCCCTAGATACCTTAGACGTTCGAAGAGCGGGCAAGGTTCCCAGGATTTCACTGAATTATTTGAATGGACCCCGCCTCAAGAGGCGGGGTCCATTCAAAACCAAACCGATAAAACCACCGGCACCGACCAACAAGATCGCATTCATCGCAGTAACACCCAAGAATTTTTCGCGCACGCTATGGTAACCCCTGCATGTTTGCAATCGCAGCTGTGGCGCGAGCACCTGCCGGCGCCGGTCCGGTTGACCGCATCGGACAAGATGGTAAAGTATCTGCTTATGCCCTTAGCGACTATTGAAGAAGCGATCGAAGACTACCGTCGTGGCAAGATGGTGATCCTGATGGATGACAAGGATCGCGAAAATGAGGGCGATCTTTGTATGGCCGCCGAAAAGGTCACGCCGGTAGCTATCAATTTTATGGCGACCTATGGACGTGGTCTGATTTGCCTGGCGTTAACTGAAGATCGGGTCAAGCACCTGGGATTATCGATGATGGTGTCCGACAATACTTCGCCGTTCGGTACCGCCTTCACGGTCTCCGTCGATGCTTCCGCGGGAATCACCACCGGCATTTCCGCCGCCGACCGGGCCAAGACTATTCTTGACGCCATCGCCGATGACGCCAAGCCGTCGGATCTGGTCTCCCCCGGCCATATTTTTCCCCTGCGTGCGCGCAACGGCGGTGTCTTAGTGCGCGCAGGCCAAACCGAAGGATCGGTCGACCTCGCGCGCCTCGCCGGCCTCAAACCCGCCGGCGTTATCTGCGAGATCATGAAAGACGATGGCACCATGGCGCGCCAGCCCGACCTGATGCGCTTCGCCACGAAGCATAAGCTTAAAGTGGTCACCAACGCCGATCTGATTCAATATCGCTTGAATTATGATTCGCTGGTTTATAAGGCTGCCTCCGCGCCGCTGCCGACCCGCGTCGGCGGAGAGTTCCAGGCCATCGTCTATAACACCCACGTCGACGACAACGAGCATCTCGCGCTGATCAAAGGAAACATTTCACCAAGGGAAAACACCCTGGTGCGGGTGCATACCAAATACGTGCCCGGTGATGTTTTTGGTTTTGAGTTGCTCAATACCGGCGCGGTGATTCAGCGCTCCATGGAGATCATCGCCAAGGAGGGCAAAGGGGTCATCTTATATCTGCAACCCAAGCAGAAGGCGCACCATCCGACCATGATGGCCTATCCCAAAGTCGAAGGTAAACAGCAAAAGGAGATGAACCGTTCCTTTGTCTACCAGGCGGACTTCAAAGAATACGGCATCGGCGCGCAAATCCTGCGCGATCTCGGTGTGCGCAAGATGCGCTTGCTGACCAACAACAAAAAACATCTGGTCGGCCTGCGTGGCTATGGCTTGGAAGTGACGTCATTGGTGCCGATCCCGCGGGAGAATCCAATTCGTGAAGTGCCCAAGCAGAGCAAAGCGAAAGCCAAGCGCGCCTAGCCCTGCGGGATTGCAAATCGCAAATCTCAGATTTCAAATTTGCTCTGCGAAATGAAATTTGAGATTTCGAGCGAAGCGAGGAACCATGCCGATCTTTGAATTTAGCTGCCGCCATTGCGACCACCATTTTGAAACCATCGTGCGGTCAAGCCGCGACAAAGTAAGCTGTCCCAAGTGCGACAGCAAGGCAGTGGAAAAACAGCTGTCGGTGTTTAGCTCGGTGGGGTCGGCCAAGAAGGCCGCGACCACGGGCGGCGGCTGCGCTTGCACGCCGGCGACCTGCGGCTGCCATTAGCCGCTTACCGTTGAAACTTAACGTGAAAGCTCTCTTCGAGGATCGAAGATCGAGGATAGCGATCTTCGATCCTCATTTCTCCGATGCTCGACCATCAACAAGTGATCTGGATTCTTGAGTTGTTCACTCGCAGCGTATTCAAAACATCTCTAAGGCTCTCGCGGTGGATTGAGATAGCTCGGTAAATCCGCGCGAATCCGTTTGAGCGCTTCGCCGACGTTGGAAAACACCTGCTCTTCGATTAATTGTCCGTTCACCCAGTAATCCAGCGACGGCGCGTCGACGAAGTTGATATCGATGTAGCGTTCACCGACCGGCTCGCCGGTGATGATCACACGCACGGAAAAACCGGCATCGATCACGATGCCTCTTGTCCCGGCCGGTAGCGGCAAGCTGGTTTTGATCTTGGCCAACCGCTCCGCCGGGTAGGTGCCGATTTCGAGGGAGTAATAGCCCCATTCACCGGGTGCGATGGTGAGCCCTTTGAATATCCTCTGATTGATATCGACGAGATTTTTCGCGGCCTCATCTTGATTGTAGTTCTTGAGCAGATCAACGGCCCATTTCTCGATGATTCCTTTGACGGGTTCGGCGGACTTGTCCCGCTCCTTGACCGGTCTGCGGTCAATCCACCACTTAGTTTCTTCGAACGGTTTTTCGTCGGTCATGGCAGTGGGGTGGAATGCTTAGTATCTGAATTCAGCCGAAACTAAATCTTGAACTCTTCAAGCGTGCTCTTAGCGAACAGCGAACCGATATCGAGCTTCTTGCTGATCAATCCTTGCTCGTAAGTGTACTGCACCAGCGTCTCTAAGATGTGGCGGTTGGTTTCCAAACCGTAGGCCCAAGGATCGGGGCCGAGCAACTCGCGCTCTTTTTCCATTTCGTCGATGGACCATGCCATCATGTATTTTAGCGCGGAGAATTCGTACATCGCTTCTTGGCAAAACCGTTTAGATTCGTCAAAGGCCTTGAACAGGCTCTGGGCGATCCACGGATGGCGCTCGTAAACTTCTTCGCGGATGACCATCGTGTGCATGATCGGAAAAATCTTCGTCCGTTTAAAATAATCCGCTTCCACTTCGCGGAAGTTGGGGATCAAACGCTTGACCTTCGGATGGCGGCGCACGAAGGGCGAGGGCATATGCGCCGAGATCATCGCGTCGATCTCGCCGCGCTCTAGCATGCCGGATAGCGTCTTGTCCTCAGGGATCGCCTGAATATCGATGTTGGACGGCAATTTATGCTGGACCTTATCCTTCCGGCCGGGAGACTCCTCGCCGCCGGTGAACCATTTCATTGTTTCCGGCAGAACGCCGTACTCATGCTGCAAGATGCCGCGCGCCCAGGTCGCCATGGTGATTTGATATTCGGGCACGCCGACGCGCTTTCCCACCATGTCCGCCGGCTTTATAATGCCCGAGTCGGTGTTGATGTAAATGCACGAGTGACGGAAAGTCTTCGACGGAAACACCGGGATGCCGATCAGCCGCGGCGAGCCTTTATCGCGCGACATCAAGAACGAGCCGGTGGACATCTCCGCCACGTCAAATTCGCCGTATCGCAACATGCGCCAAAAGGTTTCTTCAACCCGAAGCGGCAGATAAGTTAAATCGACGCCTTCCACTTCGACGCGGCCATCTTGCAGGGCGCGCGTCCGGTCGTAGTCCCAACAAGCCAGTGTCAAACGGATTTTGCCCATGAATAGCTCCCTGTGTTGATTTGTCGAATTAACAACTCACGCCAGCGAGAAACTGGTTGGCGCTGATGACAAACTGCTCTTTCTCACCTTCCAACACCACCGCCGCTTCCCCCGAAGCTAGCGTGGTGCGGCGCTGAATCTTGTACGGTTTGCCTTTGAATGTTACTTGCGCCCCAGGCTTAAAGGGTTCCAGCCCTAGATGGTCTCGCTGTGCGTCGATCTTTTCCATGGACTGTTTCATAACATATCGATGCGCGAGCTTAAACCGGCGGGCGCTCAGCCGGCTGATTCGGAAATTGACATCGAGCACTGCCAAGATTACAGTCGCGCCCAATGGGAGCGAAACCATGCGGATCGCGGTAATGGGCAGCGGCGCCGTGGGCGGTTACTTTGGTGCCAAGTTGGCCGCCGCCGAAAACGAAGTCGCATTTATCGCGCGCGGCAACCATTTGGCGGCGCTGCAAGCTAATGGCCTACGGGTGAACAGCCCCGCCGGCGATCTCACAGTTCGCCAAGCGCAATTCACCGAAGCGCCGGAGCGAGTGGGCCATGTCGATGTGATCCTTTTTTGCGTCAAGTCTTATGATACCGAAGCCGCGGCGCAAGCCATCGAGCCGATGGTGTCCGATCGATGCCAAATTCTTTCCTTGCAAAACGGCATCGATAACGCTGACAAACTGGCGCGAGTTTACGGCCAATCGAAGGTCTTGCCCGCGGTCGTCTACGTCGGCGCTCAGCTATCCGCGCCGGGGGTCATCACCCACTCAAACGGCGGCCGAATTATTTTCGGCCAGATGGACGGCGCCGTCGCTGATCAAACAATAATCTTGGCGCAATCGCTGACTGCGGCGGGAATTCCGTGCGAGACGAGCGCGGAAATTCGTCAAGTCCAATGGACTAAGCTTTTATGGAACGCACCGTTCTGCGCCATCAGTTGCCTGACCCGCGCGAACACGAATGAGATCGTCGAGTCGGCATCTCTCACCCGGCTCGCTCTCGATGGCATGGCCGAAGTTCAGGCCGCGGCGCGGAGCCAGGGCATTGAGTTGCCGCGCCATTTATTCGACGAGGTGTTGAGCTTTTCGCGCAGTTTAGGCGAATTCAAACCGTCCATGCTGCAAGACCTCGAATCTAGCAAGCCGCTCGAATACCAAGCGTTCAACGGCATTGTCGTGAAGCTGCTCAAAGCGCATGGTCAGCCGGCGCCGATCAATCAAACTTTCTGTCGCGCGTTAAAGTTCCTCGACCAACGGATTCGTGGGGAGGCCAAGCGATAACATCATGCCGACATCAGCCATGATCAAAATCACCGCAGCGCTGATTATTTTCTTGCTGGCTCCCGGGCACGCCATCGGGCAAACGGAAAACAAAGATCAGATTGCCAAGGGCCAGTATATCTTTGCCGTTGCCGGCGGCTGCGCTTGCCACACCGAGCCGAAGAAAGAAGCCAACGTCGGCGCCCGCCCCTTCCCGATCCCGTTCGGCAAGGTCTACAGCACGAATATCACCCAGGACAAGGAAACCGGCCTGGGCGATTGGACCGACCAACAGATCCAGGACGCGATCGTCAAAGGCGTGCGCCGCGACGGTAGTAGAATCTTGCCGGTCATGCCTTTCGAAAAGTATTCCGGCATGGCGCAAGAAGATCTGAAAGCGCTAATCGCTTATTTGCGCACGCTCAAGCCCGCCAAAAAAGTCACGCCCGAGCTCAACAGCTGGGCGCCCTTCGCGCGCAGCGTTGGCACGCGTTTGTTTCTTGCGGTTTTCGGACGGTTCTCGACTGCGCCGGCACAGGCGCCCAAGAGCGGCCTACAACGCGGACGCTATTTGGTGGAGCACATCGCCATTTGCGGCGATTGCCATACGCCGAGAAATTCCATTGGCGCGCCCAATCGAGCGCTTTACATGGCCGGGATGAGCGAAAAAGATAGCCCTCTCGGTGAGCGCGTACCCAACATTACACCAGACGGAGAGACTGGCATTGGCGATTGGAAACGCGAAGATATCGCGGAGTTATTGAAATCAGGAATCAAACCCGACGCTGACAACGCTCAGGGGTTGATGTACGAAGTAATCCAAGGCGTCGGCCACGGCTACAAGGACATGACGAAAGAAGACGCGCTGGCGATCGCCGACTATCTGAAGTCGATTCCGGCGATTAAAAACAAGGTGAAGTAAGGCGCCAGGATACTCCCACCTAGTTTCGTTTAACTTGCTTCATCACCTCGGCAAGAATCTGGTCGGCGCTGACGTTCTCGGCTTCGGCTTGGAAGTTGAGGATGATGCGATGGCGCAGCGCGGGAGAAAGAACTTTCTCGACATCTTCATAACTCACATGCACCCTACCTTCAGCTAACGCGTTGCCTTTGGCGCCGAGGATGACTGACTGCGCGCCGCGCGGACTCGAGCCGAAGCGGATGAATTGCTTGACCGAACCGTTCGAGGAGCCGCTTTGCTCGCCGTTCGGTTGCGTCGCGTGCACCAGTCGCACGACATAATCTTCGATCGGCGGCGCGATCATCACTTGGCGCAGCAACAGTTTCATCTCGTTGACCAACTTACCGCCATCGTCGGGCAAGACTTTCGCGCATTCGCCGACGTCCGCGCCGGTGGTGCGCTTGAGAATTTCACGCAATTGATCCGGAGACGGCGGCGCCACCAGCAGTTTGAAGAAAAATCGATCGAGCTGCGCTTCCGGCAGCGGATAGGTTCCTTCGAGCTCGATGGGATTTTGCGTCGCTAAAACCATGAAGGGCGAATCGAGAACATGGGATTCTCCGAACACTGTCACCTGTTTTTCTTCCATGGCCTCCAGCACCGCCGACTGGGTTTTTGGCGTGGCGCGGTTAATTTCGTCGGCGAGCACCACATGGGCGAAGATCGGTCCTTGCTTAAATTGAAATTCGCGGCGGCCATCATTGTCCGCCAGCACTTCCGTGCCGACGATGTCCGAGGGCATTAAGTCCGGTGTGAATTGAATCCGCTTAAAACTCATCCCCAGCGCATGGCTCAAGGATTTAACTAGCAGCGTTTTGCCTAAACCCGGCACACCCTCTAATAGGATGTGGCCACCCGCGAAAAATGCGATCAGCACTTTGCGAATCACGTCGTCGTGACCGACGATGACCTTTTGTATTTCGCCCTCAAGTCGTTTGAAGGTTTCTTGAAATCGCTCCGGCTCCATCACAGTCCCTTTCTCGTCATCGAATGATGCCGCGGTACTCGATCGGCATTTGCTGTTTCTCGGCCGGCGCGTTGGGCACGTGCGCCGGCAGCGGCACATTGCTCACTGGAACTTGCGAACGCCTTTGTTTGCCGGTTCCTTCTTTAGTCGCCTTGCTTTCGCCTTTGCCATCCGCCGCAACCTCTTCCGGCAACTGCACGGTGACATAGCGCGCGCCTTTGAGGCCATCCTTGCCCTCGCCGGCCTGGTAGAAACGCTCCGCTGGCGGGGCGCTCTGCGGCGGTTCTTCCGACGATTGGTTTTTACCGCTGCCTTCCTTTGAACCGCCTTGGCCTTTATCTGCTCTATCTTTGTTGAGTTCTTTGCCCGGCTGGTTCGGGTCGGGTTGATTTCCCTTGGCGTCACCTTGGTGCTGTTGATTCTTGTCTTGACCCGGCTCTTTCGGATTTCCTTGCGCCGACTTGCCTTGTTCCATCTCCTTGCTTGATTGGGCGCTCATTTGACCCTCGCCGTCAGCGCCGCCGCCACCTTGACTTTGCTTTCCTTCGCCTTGACCCTCTTTGGGCAAGTTGCTCTGGAGATTGCCGCCGCCCTGGGATTGATTTTTTTGCTGCTCCTGCCCGCCCGCTGACTGTTGTTGTTCAACTCCCTTCAACTCATCCGCCGCTTGACTGAGCAGATCGCGATTTTTTTTCTCATCTTCTTGTTTTCGCCGCTCTGCGATCTTTTGTTCGAGTTCTTTGACCGCCGCCTGTTTTTCTTCCGGCTGAATTTTTGTATCCTCTAATTTCGCCGCGAGAGTTTTTAATGGCTCAGCCAATTCTTTTAGCTGCGGAGCCTGCGCCATTTTTTCCGCTAGCTGCCTCAGCCGTTGTGAAGTCGACACCGGGTGGATCATGGCGCCAGCCACCGGTAAGAGAAAATACAGCAGGAGCAGCGCAATGAGCGAACTACCCGCCGACCAGTACATCGGAGTTTTAACCTTGTACGGAAAATCACGCGTGAGCTCGACTCGGCCGACCAACTCCTCAGCGTCCTGGCGTAGCCGGGAAAGAAGCGGTTCGGGACAATTCGCCGGGTCGATGGTCGCCAAAGTAAGAAAATGATCCTTGGCGCCGGCACGTTTGTCGACCAGCTGCGCCGCTTGCGGCAGTTTTGGAATCCGCTTCCGATAGCGCAGCGTGACCGCCAGCGCGCCAAACCCGTTCGCCAATATCGCGATCGCGGTCCCGACCAACGGACTAACCCAAGCGCCTTGCACTAGGAAATAAGTGGCCCAGAGCGAGGCCAACACCGGTGGAAGCAAAATCAGTATAGCATCCCAAAGGGCGTGATTGCCGAGTTGGGCCCTCAACCTAAGGACCACAGTCTCAGGCCGCGTAAGCTCTTCAAGGTGGGACGATGACGCCATCAGGGGAAATATAACATGTTGGCAGAACGGCTTAAACGCGCGCGGGTCAATGTCGCGCGGCGACTTTCCTTGGAGTTTGAGGGTGCGACCGGACCGGCTGATAGGTTTTTACCGCACGGTTATGTTCTTCGATGGTTTCGGAAAATAGATGAGTGCCATCGTTTTTCGACACGAAGTAAAGGTACGGAACATTGGCCGGCTGTAGCGCCGCTTTGATGGAAGCAACGCTCGGGTTGCAGATTGGCCCCGGCGGAAGGGCTGCGATCCGATAAGTGTTATAGGGATTGGCATCCTGCAAATCTTTGCGCGTCAAGTTGCCGTTGAAATCCTTGATACCGTATATCACCGTTGGGTCGCTTTGCAGCGGCATTTGTTGTTTGAGCCGATTGTGAAAGACCGCGGAAACTAAGGCGCGCTCTTCCTCAACGCCGGTCTCTTTTTCAATGATCGACGCCAGTGTCAGGATCTCATGGGAGGTCAACCTTATTCTGCTCGGTCGTTGCGCCAAGACCGGTTGCGACACTTTGCGAAACTGTTCAGCCATCGTGGTGATGATATCTTTTTCAGCGGTCGCCGGCGTAAAATGGTAGGTGCTCGGAAACAGATAGCCTTCGAGGCCTTTGTCTTGCAGGCCGAAACTTGCCAGCAAACTCGGATGGGCCGCTTCCCTGAGAAACTTCTCCTTGTCGGCGATTTGCATCTTGTCGAGCAAACCTGCAATCTCCTTGACGGTAAAACCTTCGGGAATGGTCACGCTGTGGAAGACCCCCTTGCCGGTGATCAAGCGTTCCAAAACTTCCCGCGGCGCCACGCCGCTATCGAAACGGTAGAGGCCTTGATGGATGCGTTTCTCCGCGCCCTTGGCCCGCGCCCACAACGAAAAGAACCAGCCATTGGTGATGACTTTTTGCTCGCGCAGTTTGCGCGTCACGGAGGCCAAGGAGTCGCCCGGCTCCACCCGCACCTCAGCCGGAACTGGGCCGATGACGGGAATGGAATAATTAATATTGTAGACCAACATACCGCCGCCAAGCGCGATGGCAGCGGCAACACTAGCGAGACTGCGAAGTAAGGTTGTCACGATGGGTTAATGGAAGCTACTGTGATTGAAAACGGCAATCTGCGCGCGATTAATTTTCCGTCAGATTAACCTTCATCCAGCCTTCGATTTGCCGCAAGAATCCGGCAAACGGATCTTCCCCCGGCGCTGCGGCGAAACAGGCCTTACGCACGTAATCGAGCGCACCGGAGTAATATTCGAACTTGGTGGCCAACTCCTCAAACAGAAAATAACCGGTACGGTAGAGCGACAGATCGAGCTCGGAGACCGTCCGATAAGAACGGCTTCCTTCTTGAAGGTAATAATCGAGCGATCCTTTGCCCTCGACATATTGGCGGAAAATACCGCTCATGAACAGCGCGTAATCGCCGAGGTATTTTCGCCGCGAACGCTCCCGCAGCACATCGCTTTCATCGGCCAACGTCGACGGCGTCTGCTGGGTGAGCATTTCCACCACGCTATCCACCTTGCGGCCATTGCGGGCGCGGACTTTGTAGAGATTTTCCGACCGGGCGAAGTCGGTTAAAACATCGGCGACGTATCTGGCAACCGTGGCGTCGTGGATACCCAATTGCCAAAAGCTCTGGCGCACCGACTGGTGAAAGAAGCCGCGTAATTGATTGTCCGCTGCTTGATTTTCCATAAGCGTAGACCCATGATACCAAGTTTGAGATTTTGTGAAAAGATAAGTTATTGTGCGGAGTCAGAAGGGCTGTTTCCCCTGTCAATAAATTAACTCGCTTCATTGGCGGAACATTGACCCGCCGCCAATTAAAATATCGCTACGGGGCCGTTCAACCCCTTTTTAATAGTTCCACGCTGCAAGCAACGTAGTCAACCCCAAATCCAACTAACACTGGCGAATTCTGCCATCAGGGTTATAATAGCAGAAACTTGGTAGCGTGATGGAGTATGAGCTGAGCGGAGGAAACCATGGCAAGGGATCTCAAAGAAGACTTTTTTCGCCTCGACGGTGCTTGGGCTTCCTTCGAGCTGATGTCGATTCGCCGGCGCGACGACTATCTAAAACCGTTCCGGGTCCTACGCTGTAAAATTGACGATCAAGTCGACTTCCAGGCACCTGAACCCCTGCAAACTAAAACTGAGGCGACCGTCTTGATTGAGATTTTCGGCGATGAGGAGCTAGTCGCCGCCAGCGGCCGCGGCCCGGTACATGCTGTCGATAGCGCCATGCGTAAGATCCTCGAAAAACATTATCCGCAACTTTCCGAGGTTCGTCTGGAGGAGTTCGATGTCCGACTAATGCACGATGTCGGACTGGAATATGAAGAGCGCGGCGCCGGTGCTCTCGTCCGAGTATTAGCGATCTTCGCGGATGGCAATGAAAGATGGGGCACGGTGGGTGTTGCCGCCGATATTCTCCAAGCGAGCGTCGAGTGCATCATCGACGGCATGGAATGGAAGCTTCGCGGCGAACACAAGCATTAGGTGCCAAATTCCCCGCCGGGGTCGATTTCAATTCGTCCGGAAGTACGACGCCGTTGATTTATTTTCTCGCGACAATATTACTGACGGCCATTGCGCCCATAGGTTGCCGGTTCGAAGACCGCTTTATTTTTCACCCCAGCGCTGAGATCATCCAAACGCCGCGTCAGGTTGGCCTAAATTTCCAAGATCTTTACTTCACCACGGCCGACGGCGTTCGACTCCATGGCTGGTTTATCCCGCACCGCGAAGCCCGTGCCACCCTGGTTTGGTTTCACGGTAACGCAGGCAACATCAGTCATCGGGTCGAAAACATTAAACTGCTGCACGACAAAGTTAAGATAGATATCTTCATTTTCGATTACCGCGGTTACGGTCGTAGCGCAGGCAGCGTTTCCGAAGAAGGCACCTATCGCGACGGCGCAGCGGCGCTCGACCTTGTTAGACAACAGCTTGGCATCGACGCGAATAATCTGCTTATTTTCGGTCGCTCTTTAGGTGCGGCAGTGGCGGCGGAAATGGCGCTCCGATTCCCATGCCGAGGGTTAATTTTGGAAGCTCCCTTCACGTCGATCCGCGACATGGCTAAAACGGTTTTTCCGGTTCTGCCGATCGGAGCGCTTTTACAAACTCGTTTCGACGTCCTAGATAAAGTCGCCAGGGTCAAAGTGCCCCTGCTAGTGCTGCACGGCGATCGCGATGATCTGGTTCCCTATGAACAAGGCAAGAAGGTTTTTGCCGCGGCGCGCGCCCCCAAGGAATTTTATACGATCCACGGGGCTAGCCACAACGACACTTACCGCGTCGGTGGAGATGCTTATTTCGACCGCCTACGCGGCTTTGTCGAAACGGTGCTGTCAACCCGCCCGTAGAACGACGAGTTCTCGAACCGTAACTGCCCGGCAAGCCGGTTGGTCGTCAGAAGCCTAGTCTAAAAATTGCGAGGATGGATCCCTGGCACGTTGGTAAGCGTTTCTCACGTACTGTGAGATCATTCGTTGAGTGTTGAAGAACGAGCCGTTGAGCGCAATGGCGGAGCGCATCACCTGAGCGAATTTGTCAGGCTCTTTGTAATAGAGCGGCAAAATCACTTCCTCGAGTTTTTCGTACAGTGACGCCGCTTCCACCATGGAATCATTTTCCGAGGTCTCGGATTCGCCGATCGACCAGCCCGTTATGCCTTCAATATGCCCTTCGATCCACCAGCCGTCGAGCACGCTGAAACTCGGCACGCCGTTGAGCGCCGCCTTCATGCCGCTGGTGCCGGAAGCTTCTTGCGGTCGTAGCGGTGTATTGAGCCAAACATCGACGCCGGAGCACAGCAGTTGGCCCAACGCCATGTCGTAGTTTTCCAGATAAACCACGCGGAGGTCGCCGGCGAGCGCCGCGGCGGCCTCGAAAATGCGCCGAATGATCGCCTTGCCACCGTCATCGCGAGGATGCGCCTTACCGGCGTAGATCAGTTGCAACGGCCCGACCTGGCGCGCAATCTGTTTTAACCGCTCCAGATCGGTAAATAATAAATCGCCACGTTTATATCCAGTGGCGCGACGGGCAAAACCAAGAGTGAAAACTTTCTCATCCAGTTGGCTGCCGGTGAGCCAGCGGACCTGTTGCAGCAGTGTTTTTTTCGCTCGACCATGGGCCTGACGAATTTCCGAAAGTGGAATGCCGATGGCATAGCGCAGAAAACAATTGTCGCGGCGCCATTCCGGAATGATGCGATCGAATAATGCCGCCATCGGCGCTGCGGTCCATGTTCCTGCATGCACCCCATTGGTGATCGCATCGATGTTGTGGTTCGGAAACATCGCCCGCGAGACCTCGCCGTGACGCATCGATACGCCATTGACGAATCCGGAAAATCTCAGCGCCAGCTCGGTCATGTTGAGCGAGCCGTTCATGACGCGCAGCTGGTTCAGAACACTGACGCGCCGTTCGCCGAGCACACGACCCACCAATTCGGGATTGAAGCGGTCGTGACCGGCGGCAACGGGTGTATGGGTGGTAAAGGTGCATTGCCGGCGCACCGCCTCTACTTCGTTTTCCGAGAAACGGTATTGCGGCTGCTGTCGGGCCCGCTCCTCCATCAGAGCGAGGGTTGCCAGAGCCGAATGTCCCTCATTCATATGGAACACCCGAATCTCGGCATAACCGAGTGCGCGCAACATGGCGACGCCGCCGAGGCCTAAAATCGCTTCTTGGCATAAGCGATACCTGTCATCACCGCCATAAAGAAAATCGGTAAAGCTGCGGTCGGTGGCGTTATTTTCTTCTAAATCAGTATCGAGAAAGAGCAAAGGCACCGTATGTCCAGTGATGCCGACGAACCGGTATTGCCAGGCACCGATTCGCACTTCGCGGCCTTCGAGTAACAGCGATACTTTGGGTGCTAATCGCGTTAGGTGATTTTCCGGCGACCACTTCGATGGGCTTTCTAACTGGTTGCCACGGGAATCGAGCCGCTGATCGAAATAGCCTTTGCGGTGCAGCAATGAAACCGCCACCATCGAGATTTCCAAGTCAGCCGCGGACCGCAACATATCGCCAGCTAAAACGCCCAAACCACCGCTGTAAGTGGGTATTGCGGAGTCAGCCGCCACGTCCATGGAAAAATAGGCAATGGTACCCGTCTTAGGCAAAACGTTACTCATAGAGATTCACATGGGTTTAACTGGCAAAGGACTATACGAAATAGATGGTTTTGTAGAATGGCAATCCTGGCAAGAGTTTCTGAACCGATCAGATTAACAAGCATAATAGCACGATGAGTTGGCAGCATCAATTCTCCGCGCTCTTGACGATTCTGAATGCAAGCGTGATGCCGCCAACGAATTCGCGGACGCACTATGACATCAAACTGAGCTGGCGCGAATTGATTTGGCAGAAAAACGTAAGGTAGCGCTTTTTTGCACTATCGGGATGATTTCGTGATCCGAGATATTGCTGCGATACTAGCCCAATTGAAACGCTTGACTCAGCGCATTCCAGGAACCATGGCTGGCTAAAGTGCGCAATACTGCGACAGTCGGCGGCATCATGGGAAAATTGCCCGACGGCAAGCGCTCAAGTGCGTCGTCGGCGGAAATCCATAAGCTTTCTGAGACCTCCTCGGAACTCCAAAGAGGAGTTTGCCGCTGCGGCAATGCCGCTAGATAGAAGTGGGTATCGAAGCGCACGGGATAATGCTCCGGCGTGACACGGTGAAAAAAGTAAGTAAGCCGCGCCAGGTCGCAACATAGACTTTCAGCAGCCAAAAGGGCGGCAAGATCGATCGCGCCTCGCTGCAGCAGCGTGCGTTGTTTGGCCAGTCGTTCGGACAAACCCTCCGCCGCCGCCGCGCCAGCTGCACCATTTTGGGGAACGAAAAAATGCACCCCCACTTCTTCGTACAATTCTCTGACCGCGGCGACCCAGTGGCCGACGCAAAGTTCCGGATCGAGCGCGCTGCCCAGTTTCTGTTGCGCCTCGGCGGCTGTGAGCCCTTGGATCAAACCCAACATTTCGGGCGAGTAGTCGGATCTTTCGACGCGTCCGCCGGGAAAAACATAGATCCCGGCATAGACTTCAATCTTGTCCGGCCGCCGGTTCATAAAAATTTCAAAACCGCCGGCTTGAGCCGGTCGAACTAACACCACGGTTGAAGCTGGCAGAGGAGTTGCTGGCTGTCCCACGTTTCTCAATTCGCTTTCGCTTAGGTTCGACGTGATTCTCGAATCAATAAAATAAACGCAGTCACGTTACGGGGTTTTTTTAACCCCGCTCTTAACCAAATGGGGTGCTCCCCCTTTGGAAACCCCATTTAAAGGTTTCACGCTGCAAGCAGCGAGATCAAGATCAATTTATCAACTGCGCGGCGACGGTTTCCCGATATGAATATGCGCGCCGGTAGCCGCACCTGGCACGGCGTTTCTAAAGGCGATAAATGGTATCCCTGCCTGGCGCAAGTAACTCAACAAGGTCTGTCCTTCTCTACTGTCGGGATGAAGCGCCACATCTATCGCATTGCGGTGATCGAAGCGCAAGCGGTCGTGCGTCGTGGTCTGGCCGAACGCGCTGATCGGCATGGTCCGGCCAAATGTTCGGGTGAAGAAATTTTCAATCCTCGATGAATCGACCAGCGACCAAGCCGCGCCGCCGTTAAAGCGAAGCAATGTGTTTGATTCGCTGTAGCCGCCGATCGCGAGGGTTGGCAGCCGAAGCAATTCGTCGCGCATGCCATATTCCGTCAGCGCCATGTCGGTCTCGGCGAGCCAGCGCTTATCCTCATCCACGCGAAGCATGGCTTCCGCCAGCGCATGTTCCGCTTGCAGCACTTCGTTGCGCGCAATCAGCCCCATATAGTACTGCTCGCGCCGTTGTTCATAGAGGTCGGCGATCCGCGCCCGTTCGGTTTCATGCAACGCCAGCAACTTTTCCGCACCGGCGCGGGTTTCTTTAATTTTTTGGATGACCTCGGCGCGTACGTGGGTCAACTCCGTTTCGCTCATCGCGGCCCGGCGGCTGGACGGCGCCCTGCGACTTTCCTGCGCATAGCCGGATTGGCTGAAAAAAAAGATCAGAGCGACGCAACTAAGAACCCCTGCGTCCGCAATCGCTGTCCTGCGGCGATTTTGCCACGGTCGACAAGACATTTTCAAAAGTTTAAGAATTTGGCCGTGCCGGGTCAAGCCATTAATTCCGTTACCAACAGGTTGTCGCGTCGATTGCGGCAGGTTAACATTGTCTTCAATGATGAAATTTCGTAACCCCCCAACCGGCAAAATTTTGTCACGGCTGCTCATCACATGGCTCTGCTGCAACATCGCTTTACTCCTGACAGCTACACATGCTTTCAGCGGTGAGCTGACGGCACTTCCCGATACCATCTCCAAAGTCAAATCGAGCGTCGTCGCCATCGGTACCTTTCAGAAAACTCGCCGGCCGCCATCGGTCTTTCGCGGCACTGGATTTGCCATCGGTGATGGTCTCCACGTGGCGACCAATGCCCATGTTCTCCCTGTTAAACTCGATCACGAGAAAAATGAGATCCTCGCAGTCTTCGGCGGCAAAACTATCATGGTTACAATACACCAAGCGACCCAGGTCGCCGAGGACCGCGACCACGACTTAGCGATATTACGAATAAGCGAGCCGCTACTCACCGCCATGACCCTTGGCGATTCCGATCGAGTACGAGAAGGCGAAACCTACGCGTTCACCGGATTTCCGATCGGAATGGTGCTCGGGATCAACGCGGTGACCCATCGGGGACTGATCTCAGCGATTACACCGATCGTGATCCCGCAGCTGTCCGGACACCAGTTGGAGAAAAAAACTCTCGCTCGGCTGATCGCGCCTTACGACGTTTTCCAGCTCGACGCGACTGCCTACCCTGGCAATAGCGGTAGTCCGCTTTACCATCCTGATACTGGCCAAGTGATCGGGATCATCAACAAAGTTTTTGTTCAACAGATTAAGGAAAGCGCTATCCAGCAGCCCAGCGCCATATCTTACGCGATCCCAATCAAGCACCTACAGGAACTGCTAAAGAAATACGGGATTAAATAAATCATCGTCCGGCGACCCGCACGAATCGTCGGTCAACAATGAAATTCTTGCGTGGAATCAGCTAAGCACTACAAACCGTCAGCGTCGCCACGCATTGAACGACTCTTCCCCAGTATTTCTCCAGGTATAGTCCCACATCAGTTTGCTTCACAGCTACCCAAAAACCGAGCGCGATCAGAACGACGACGAGGGTTATACTCGACTAATCCTCGTCCGTCCTCTTCCCGCCACAAATGCCTTAGTAAGTTTATACCCTTTGGCCTCCTGAATATTATGTCGGTCGTTTTGACCGCGAAGTTGCTTGCTAAGGCAATGGAGTAGAGCAACTCCTATACCGCGGTAGCCGCACCCAAACAAACTCAAATTAATGGGGTGAAGTGCTTTAAAGCCAAGCCAGAACGATGGTCGGACTTCCCGAAATCACTGATAAGTAGGGCCGAAGGGCATTCTGGCCCGTCGACCTCAAGGGTTGAACGCTAACGTCCGAGCCGGGCCGAAGATTTGCCGATATGAATATGCGGGCCGGTGGCGGTGCCGGGGAGGGCTTGTCTGAAGGCTAGGAACGGGATACCTGACGAGCGCAAGTAATCGATCAGGGTGCGGCCTTCGGCGCTGTCAGGGTGAAGTCCCACGTCTATGGAGTCGCGATGGTCGAAACCCAAACGGTTGTGCGTTTGTGACTGACCCAAGGCCGTGACGGGAAGGCTTCGGCCAAAGGCTTGCGTGAAGAACTTTTCGATCCGTGAAGCTTCTTTGATCGACCACTTGAAGCCGCCGTTGAAACGGGTGAGCTCGGCGGTTTGCGTGAACCCGCCAACCGGTATCACCGGCATGCGCAGCACCTTCTCGCCCAGAATCGCTTCAGTGATCGCGATATCCGCTTCGGTTACCGTATGACGCAATTCATGCACGCGCTTGAGGGCGGCGACGAACGACTGCTCAGCTTCGACGACCTGATCCTTCGAAACTTGCCCATCCTGAAATGACCTACGCAGCCTGATCACTTCACTCCTGAGCTGCGATTGGGCTTTTTCGGAATCCAGCAACAAGCGACGGTCTTGGGCCAGCGATTTCTGCAAATCTTCGACGCTGATCGGAGCCGTGCTGTCGCCCGCGGAGGTGCCAATGTCAGCGCGCGGGTTCCAACCGTTGATCGCAAAAAACGCCATCACTAGCAGTGGCGGTATCGCTGCGGCCACGAGCACCAGACGGGATCTTAAAGCTTCTGCGATCATTAAACCAAAAGTCTAAGGGCTCACACCTTTGCGGTCAAGCCAAAATCGCCCGTAACATAGGACCATGTTACGGGCGATTTGGTCGTCTGATTAATGTGGTATTGACCAGGCTGATTTCAGCGTGGAACCATCTAAATGGGGTTTCCAAAGGCGGGGTTGAACACCCCCTTTGGTCAACACCAGGGTCAATACCCCGGCCGCGAAGTGGCTTCGTTTGTTGATCGGTCATCGGATGACTTTGTCCGCCCGCACCAGCACGTTCGGCGGGATCGTCAGGACGAGCTGCTTCGCGGTTTTCAGATTGACCACGAACTCGAACTTCATCGGCTGCTCGACCGGCAGATCGGCGGCTTTAGTACCTTTGAGAATCTTGTCCACGTACGCAGCGGCGCGGCGGAAGTTGTCGTTGGTGTTTGGCCCGTAGGCCATCAGGCCGCCGGCCTCGGCGGTCTCTCTGTCGGGATATATTGCCGGGAGGCGATTCTTCGAGGCTAACGACACGACTTGCGCTCGCTGGTCCACGAGCATGGAATTGGGCAATGTGATGAGGCCGTTTGCCTGTGCTTTGCTCGCGGTCTCGAACGCGGTGTCAATATCTTTGATCACTCGAACATCCGCGGGCCGTAGCTCGACGCGAAGAAAAGGAGCGACGTTTTCCAGCTCCTTGATTGCGGGACCATGCGCGTCGGGATTCCACAAAACCGCGACGCGGGAGAGTTTGGGAAACACTTCCTTGAGTATTTCGAGCCGCTTGGTTCCTAGCTCCGGCGACAGATTGCTTAGCCCGGTGACATTGCCGCCGGGCCGCGCCAAACTAGCCACGAACCCGGCAGCTACCGGGTCACCAACATTGGCCATCACGATCGGAATCGTTTTCGTCGCGTGCATAGCCGCTTTGATTGCCGGAGTCGTGTAGGTCACGATCACGTCGACGTTTAGATCGACCAGGTCCGCCGCCAGCGCGGCAAGCCGCTCTGGTTTCTACTCGGCAAAGCGCCACTCGATGATGATGTTCTGTCCTTCGATGTAGCCGAGGTCGCGCAGCCCTTTGCGAAAGGTCTCATCACGGATTTCAATCCTGAGCCGAGGGGAAAGCACTCCGACGCGAAAAACTTTTTTCGCCTGCTGCGCGTGGACGATCGGCCCGAAGCCGAGGATTGAACTTATAATCAGACTGACAACTATTTTTATGTTCATCATGGCCGTAACCTACCGCCGCCAGGCGCCTCCTGTCTAGAGTGTTTTTCCGTTCGCGTTTCGAAGGTCAGAGGTCAGGAGATCGCCTAACTCTTCACCGCTCACGCTTTGCACCCGTTCTATAGCGCAAGCGCCGTACCAGGTTCGCGATTGACTGTTGAAAGTGAGGTAAGCCGTTGTAGTTACGAAAAAAAGATAGTCGGCTCGGTTTGGCGAAGCTCATCGCCAACGAAATCAAAGTGTAGCAAGCTTGCTACACCGTGGAGTTGTTCTGCTACTCGTAAGGCGGGAGCGCCGATCAACCCGACGCGACTTACAGTTGCTGCTGTATCCCTGGCCTTTGCTAAATCAACGCTCGCAGCTGGGACATCAGTTCTTTCACTTCCTCAAACCCCTCCTGCCAAAACTCCGCTTCGTGAATGTTTACACCGAGCGGCTTGAGGAGCGCTTCAGGTGTAGCCGATCCACCAGCTTCCAAAAGCGCGAGATATTTCGGCACGAAGCTTTTGCCTTGGTCTTTGTACATGCGGTAGAGGGCGAGGACCAGGAGCTGGCCGAAGACGTAGCTGTAGCAGTAGAAACGCGAGTGGATGAAGTGCGGGATATACGACCAGCCCCAGCGGTAGCCTTCCGGCATCTCGACTGCATCGCCGTAGTATTTGCCGTTGGCATCGAGCCAGAGCTTGCCGAGCGCGTCGGCCGTTAGGCGCTTTTCATTTCTGGCGGCGAAAGCAAGCTCTTCGAATCTCGTCAGCACGTTTTGGCGAAACACGGTGGCGAAGATGTCTTCGATCTTGCCGGCGAGAAGCGCGATCCGCGCCTGCGGATCGGTTTGCTGGGCGAGCAGGTTATCGAAGACCAGCATCTCGGCGAAGACTGACGCGGTTTCCGCGGTCGTGAGCGGCGTGTCGTAGTTGAAATAGTTTTGTTTCCGGCTGAGACAGCCGTGCAGGCCGTGGCCGAGCTCGTGGGCGACGGTCATCACGTCGCGCAGGTTGTCGTCATAGTTGCACAGGATGTACGGATGAAGTTTCGGCGTGGGCGAGGCGCAGAAGGCGCCGCCGCGTTTGCCTTGGCGGATTTCGGCATCGATCCAATTTTTTGCGAAAAAGTCCGTGGCAAGTCGGCGGAAGGTCGGATCGAAGGCGCCGAACGCGTCGAGAATCACTTGTTTTGCTTGCTCGTAAGCAAATGGTCTTACTTCTTTGCCGACCGGCGCGTACTGATCGTAGAGCTCTAGCCGTGGCAATTGGAGAAGTTTAGCTTTCAATCGAAAGTAGTCCTGAGCCAAGTGGTAATTCGCCTCCGCCACTTCCATCATCGTCTTCACCACGGCGGCGTCAATTTCGTTCGAAAGGTGACGTTGGGCGATCGGCGTTGGATAGTGGCGCAGACGGTCCATGGTCAGGTTGTCCTGGATCAGCGTGTCGTAGATAAACGTCAGCAGCTGGCCATGCTGCGCCAGCCCTTGGTAGAGCGTGTCCATCGCGCGCCGGCGCAGTTCGCGCTCGGGTTCATGCAGCAGGGAAAGAATCTGACTGAGATTTAACCCTTCGGTATTGCCCGCTCTTTCAAGCTTAAAGCTCAGCGAAGAAGTCATTTCAGAAAACAGCCGGCCAAAGGCGTTACGGCCGGTATTGTCTTTTTCGTTGATGAGTTGCTCTTCCAGCTCGGAAAGGAAGTGCGGCCGGTAGCGGCGCAGACTGGTCAGATAGTGCCGGTAAGATTGCAGCCGGGGATCGTTTATCAGCTTGCCGGCGATCTCCTCTTCGATTTTTAGCCACGCCAGTTCGAAGAACATTAGCCGGTTTCTAATCTCCGTGCTGCGCTGCTCGACCCGTTGCTCCAAGTCTTGGTGCTCGGGCTTCGCCGTGTCGGCGCTATAAAGCAGACCGGCGTAACTGCCGACGCGGCTGAGGGCTTCGTAAATCGTTTCTAGTTTCCCAAGTGCCTTTAGCAGCATGTTGGCGCTAAGCATCTTCGGCTTTTCCATAGCGACGCGATATTGGCTAGCGAATGCTTCGGCATGCGCCCGGCACTCCTTGAGCGTCTCTTCGATGCGCCCGTCGTCGTGCGCCGCGAACAGCTCGGTTAAGTCCCAGCGGATTCCTTGAGCACTATTTTGTCCCATGAGCGGTCCTCTCGAGTGTTTGTGATGTTGCTTATTTCACGATGTTCCAGGCTGGTGTCAAGTTGCGCCTCAGCTATTTCGGTGTATATGATGGCCGGAATTTTTCTGGAATTATGGAGGGAAAGTGTTTATGGCGGAATTGACCGAGCTCAAAAAGATTCTGGCGATGTCGTCGCGGATGTTGTTTAACTCCGGGCTGGTGGATTACAGCGGGCATATCAGCGTGCGCATCCCGGGTTCCGATCACTTGCTGATTCTGCCGCACCCGGTGAGCCGAGCGATCGTCAAACCAGACGACATGGTGGTGACCGATTTCGAAGGCAAAGTGATCGAAGGGAAGTACAAAGCGCCCTCGGAAGTGTACATGCATGCGCGCGCCTACAAAGCGCGCAGCGACGTGCATAGCGTGGCGCATCTGCATAATCACATGGTGGCGACACTCAGCATGGTCAACAAACCCTTTTACCCGGCGTCTTCGAATCCCGGCGCATTCTTTGGACCGGGCGCGCTGCCGCTCTACATGGACCCGGCATTGATTCACACGATCGAACAGGGCGATGCGGTGGCCAAGACACTGGGCCAATCCGATGCCGTCATGTTGCGCGGCCATGGGTCGATGGTCGTGGCGAAGTCGATCGAATGGGTGTTTGCCGCGTGCGTTGATCTGGAGGAGGCCGCCTCACGTTTTTATAAAGCGTCACTGCTAGGAGCCGTGATGGTTTACAACGAGGATGAAACCCAACGGGTCATGAAAGGGCGGCGCAAGGATTCGGTGGTACAGAAAGTTTGGGATCACAACGTTGCTAAGACCAAACTGGCCGGTCTAATGGACGGAATTTGAGGTTGACCACGCTGCTTGCAGCGTGGGTCCGTTAATGTTTCTCTCGGGAATGGTTGAAATCCCTTTCCCTTCGATTGCGCTCACGGCATGCTTCAGACGTAGAGAAGGTCCGTCATGCCGTGTTGGAAAACGGCATCCAGGTTAAGGCGATGGGGATGGATCCCGGTGAAAACCGGGGTGACGATGAAGCCTGGCTTCCCGCTTTCGGGGAAGACTGATCGGGCCACCGACTTCCAGTTGACATTGTCCAAATTCCTCAGCTTCAATCCAAGGGTGATTTAATGGGTTTCCGAAGGAGGAGCGAGCATACCCATTGGTCCATTTAGATCTGAGGTGGGGTTAATACCCCGGCAGCGAAGTGGCTGCATATATCTATAAGTTGGGGATTTTTTTCTTGCGTGGTACTAGGCCCTGTGGTATAGAATCCGATTCAAGTTGACGAGGAGAATGGGCACAAATGTACGATGATTTCTTGGCAAGGATTCTAGAACCGGATATTTTTCTACCCTCGCAGTTTTACGGCTCGGGCGGGCTGTCGCGCAAGCTTGAGGGCGAAAAGCGGCTCATGATCGCGATTCTCAAGGACGCGGTCGAGTGTTTGGAAAAATATCGTGACGCACGCAATGGACTAGGCCGCATCCAGTATCAAAACGCCATCGAGTGGGTCGAGGATACCGGCACGGAATGGCTGTTCTCGTTCACTAACATCTGCGATTTGTTGGGATTCGATCCGCATTACGTGCGTGAAGTGCTGCTCAAAAGAGAAAACCGCTACACCAAGCCAGCGCGCACCCGAGTTGTGTCTTTCGCCGCCATGGTAGCGCAGTAATAAACGCAGACACTTCGCGGGCCGGGTTTAACCCCGCCGCTGATCAAAATATCGCAGCGGGAGGGATGCTCGTCCCCTTTGGAGGCCCCATTAATGGTTCTACGCTGCGACCAGCGTGACCGACGCAAAGTAGGGCTACCTTTTTCTATTTTTTAGGATTTTAAGCTCTTCGTTGATGACTTGCCCGCGCGGCGTGTTGGCGCCGACGAGTTTGAGCGCCCGTTCGAAGTCGGCGATCGCTTTTTCATCTTCGTCCTGCAGTAGATTCGCCCGGCCGAGATAATAGTAGCCATCGCCGGGCCGGTCGAGCTTGCCATAGACGATGCCGAGCCGCTGCAGCGGCCGGTCCCAAAGTGGGGCGAGATTTTGCGCGTTCAGATATGCCCCCGCCGCGCCCCGCAGGTCGCCGGATTTCTCCAGCATCTCGCCGAGATAGATAAAAGTTAGCGGCTCGCTCGGTTCGAGGGCAATGGCCCGATCGAATGACGCCCGGGCGGCGGCGAAATCATTTGCCTGGGTAAGCAACCGGCCGAGATCTCTGTGCAATGCCGGGTAATCAGGTCTTAATTGGCGCGCCCGTTCGTAATTGCGTTGGGCCGCGGGTAAGTCGCCGGCGTTCTGTTGAGTGAAGGCCAGCAAGTGAAGCATATCGGCGCTCGCGGGAGTTTGCTGAACGAGCTTCTCATACTCGCTGACGATGTTGTCACGGACAGCGCGCTCCGTGCGGAGAATGATCTGGACTTTTTTCAAAGCTACGGGGTCGTCGGGCCGCGGTTGCGTCGGTCCGAGGGATTTGACGACTAGTTCGGCGTTGGCGACCCGCTCTTGGGTGATCGGATGACTTAAGACATAGGCCGGCACATCGATCGGGTTGAGCGCGCGTTCTTGATCCATGGTTTTTAGAAAGCCGATGGTGCCCTTGGGATCGAAGCCCGCGGCCGCGATATATCTCGCGCCGAGCGTATCCGATTCCAATTCCAACTGTCGGCTATAGGAGGCCTGGCGCGTCGCCGCCACGGCTTGGCCGATCATCCCCGCGGCCTGAGCGCCGCTGCCGCTGCGTGCCAGAAGCGCTAGACTCAACAGGCTCAAGAGCGAGATGGCGTCGGGTCCGGACGAGCGCGCCATATGACGTCCTTTGATATGGACGATCTCATGACCGAGCACGCCAGCCAATTCGTCGGTGTTTTTAGCCCTTTCGATCAATCCAGTGAAGACATAGATCGAACCGCCGGGGACGGCAAATGCGTTAAGTTGGTTTTCGTCAACGACGAAGAAGCGGTAGTCGAAAGCCAACGGACCGGCGGCGGCGAGAATGCGCCGGCCGATCCGATCGACAAACCGTTCGACTTCTGGGTTGTTGACAAACTTTAGATGTTTCTTGGCCTCGCGGCGAAATTCGCGGCTGATGCGGGTTTCCTCGTCTTCGCTGGGTGGACCAATCGAAGGGATGCTCGGCAGCGCAAATGAATTACAGCCGGTCACGAGCAATGAAACTATTACCGCCCACGCGCAATGCACTTGCCATGGTCGGCGCGCGGTAGCAAGGCGAGTCATTGAGGAAGTATAGAGAGTCGAGTTGCACCATTCAATACAGATGCTCGGCAATGGTGGCTGCCGGGTTGGCGGGAGTTGACGATCGCAGGCCGAGTCCCTATTCTCTGCGCTAATATCAATCATGAGGAATGGGTGATGACGACAAAATTTGAAGTGCCGGGGGAAAATCTGGCATGGCGTTGCGATCTATCTTTCCTGCCATTTACTTGCACGTCCGAGATGACGCCACTGGAAGATTTTATCGGCCAAGACCGCGCCATCCGCGCCATCGAATTCGGCCTCGGCGTCAACCGGCCCGGCTTCAACATCTTCGTCACCGGCCTGACCGGCACGGGCAAGACCAGCATCATCAAGGCGTTCTTGAAAAAAATTGCCACTACACAAGGCGTTCCGGCGGCCGATGCGCCGTCGCCTGAGGATTGGTGTTACGTTTACAATTTTAGCGACGCTGACCGGCCGCAGGCGCTCAAGATCCGCCGGGGTTGGGGCAAGCGTCTCAAGGCGGATATGGAGCAGTTGGTGCAGAATCTCCAACGCGAAGCGAAAAAAATGTTCGAGAGCGACGACTATGCACACCAACGCCAAGGGATGATCGAACAGATCCAGAAACGCCAGCAAGAGATGATGGAAGGCTTAATGGAAGAAGCGCGCCAAAATGGCTTCGCTTTGCGCATGACCCCTTCCGGCATCGTGCTGCTGCCGACCAAGGATGGCAAGCCGATGCAGGAGGCGGATTATCTCGCGCTGTCGAGCGCGGAAAAACGCCAGCTGGAGGAAAAGCGCGGCGAGATCGAAAAGAAGGTCGAAGATACCCTGCGCGAAGGCAAAAAACTCGAACGGGAAATCGCTGAAAAACTGGAGGCGGCGGAAACCCAGGCGGCGGATTATTTGGTGCGCACTCCGCTGGCCGAACTGAAAGATAAATACCAAGACTACCCTAAGGTAGTTGGCTATCTCGACGGTGTGCGCGATCACATCATCAAAAACCTGCAACGCTTCAAAGGTGGCGATGCTGCCGCGGCGATGGGTTCCATGACCGGCCTGCAATTTGGCGAACCTCCCGGCGATCCCTTTCTGCCGTACCGTGTCAACGTGTTTGTCGATAACAGCGACAACCAGGGCGCGCCGATCATCGTCGAAACCAATCCCACCTTTCACAATCTTTTTGGTGTGATCGAGAAAAAACCCATCATGGGAGGTTATATAACCGACTTTACGCTGGTCAAAGCCGGTTCCATCAGCCGGGCCAACGGCGGGTATCTGGTGCTGTACGACCGGGAAGTTCTGGCCAATGCCGGTGTCTGGGAAGCGTTACAACGAGTGATCAAAAACCGCGAGCTGAGAATAGAGGAGCCGGGCGCATTTTTCGGCTTCGTACCGCCCCAAGGCCTCCGCCCGGAGCCGATTCCGACCGATACCAAGGTGATCATGATCGGCGATCCTTCGCTGTACCGGACGCTAGCAACATTGGACCCCGATTTTCGTGAGACCTTCAAGGTCAAAGCCGATTTCAACTTCGAAATCGATCGGTCGCAGGAAAACATCACGGCGTTCGCCTGTTTCATCAGTGACTATTGCAACCGTGAAGGGCTGCGCCACTTCGATAGCGAGGGGGTTGCCCGGGTCATCGAACAGTGCGCCCGGCAGGTCGAGGACCAGAACAAACTCTCGACCCGATTTAGCGACATGGTCGATCTTTTAATCGAGTCCGACTACTGGGCCGAAAAAGAGCACGCCACGCTGGTTTTAGGAAAGCATGTCGAGCGCGCCATCGTCGAGAAAATTTTTCGCTTGAACCTGATCGAAAAGCGGCTGCAAGAATTGATCGCCGAAGGCACTTTGTTAGTCGATGTCGACGGCGCGTCCGTCGGCCAGGTGAATGGACTAGCGGTTTACCAGATGGGCGATTTCAGTTTCGGCAAGCCGTCGCGCATCACGGCGAAAACTTTCATGGGACGCGGCGGCATCGTCAACATCGATCGCGAATCGAAGCTGAGCGGCAAGAGTCACGACAAGGGTGTGCTGATTCTCGGCGGCTACCTGGGTGGTAAGTACGCCCAGCAAAGTCCGCTCTCGCTATCCACCAGCGTCTGCTTCGAGCAGTCCTATGACGGCGTCGACGGCGACAGCGCATCATCGACCGAACTCTACGCGATTCTTTCAAGCCTTTCGGACATTCCCATCAAGCAAGGCATCGCGGTCACCGGTTCGGTCAACCAGAATGGCGAAGTGCAAGCGATCGGTGGGGTCAATTACAAGATCGAAGGCCACTACGATGTTTGCCGCCTCAAGGGATTTACTGACGGGCAAGGGGCGATGATCCCTAGAGCCAACGTGCGTAACTTAATGTTGCGCGCCGACGTTGTCGACGCCGTCAAGGCGGGCAAGTTCCGCATCTTCGCCGTGAGCACGATCGACGAAGGGATCGAGGTCTTGACCGGCGTCAGCGCCGGGGCACGCAACGGCGACGGCAGTTACCCGGAGGGCTCGGTCAACGACCGAGTGCAAAAGAAACTTCAGCTCTTCACGGAACAACAAAAAAAATTAGCGGCGCCGGGAAATCAGCAAAACGCCAACCCGTGAGTTTCAGCAACCTAGCCTTCGCGCGCCTTGGTCGCCTCTGGTTTGGCACCGAGGGGAACGGACAACTGCATGGTTTTGCCGCGTCGCAAAATCGTCACCCGGACGACCTTGCCGGCCTCGATGCCGCCTACCAGGCGCGACACTTCGCGCGGGCTATCGACGTGATTGTCGTTGACCGATAGGATGATGTCTTGTTTCTGAATCCCGGCGAGCGCTGCTGACTGTCCCGGCAACACGGAGCTGACCATTACCCCTTTGACCGGGTGAATGCCGAGCGCCCGCGCTTGGTCCAGCGACATATCCGACATCTGTACGCCTAACCATCCCCAGGCAAATTTTTCGCCGTTCACCAGCCGGGGAAAGATCCGCTTGATCACGTTGATCGGTGTGGCGAAACCCATATTGCCGCGCTCTGAGGCCATGGTGATCATGCCGATCACATGGCCTTTGCTGTTCAGCAGCGGCCCACCGCTGCCGCCCGAGTAAGCGCCGGCATCGGTTTGGATAAAATCGAAACTTGCCGAGTCCGGATAGGTTCGGCCGGCGCGGCTGACGATGCCCAGGTTCATCGAGCTTTCGCGCCCGAAGGGATAGCCAAATACCAAGGCGAGATCGCCGACCCGGATGTTATCCGAATCGGTCAACGACAGCGTCGGCAATTCATTTTCGCTCTGCACTTTGAGGATCGCCAAATCGATTTGGCTGTCAGCGGCAACGAGCCGGGCGGGTAGCCGTTGACCATCGGCGAGGCGAACTTCCAGTGCTTTGGCTTTGTCGACCACATGTTGCGCCGTGAGCAAATAGCCCTGGGGGTCGATGAGGAATCCCGAGCCGCGGCTGCTCTGCGGCTGGCCTTGCGCGCCTTTGGTTTCCTGGCCGGTGACGCGAATCTGCACGATCGCCGGGCGCGAGGTCTTGGCCAACTGCACGAACGCTCGGTTGAGCCGGTCGAGCTCGGTTTCAGCGCCAACCGTTTCGGCCTCGCGCCAGTTGATCAGCGACGATCGATCGAGCTTCTCTTCGGCCGGGAGAGCCGTTGGTAAGAGTCCTGAAGTAAGTATCAACAAAGTCACGGCGAACTTCATATTCAACCTCACGAGAGATCTAGCGGCTTTTCCATTTATCGAAAAAAACCCTCGATAACAAGCGGAACGTGGATCACGTTTGCGTTTCACGCACCGAGTTATGTTATGGTCTAGCCATGAGCGCGGCGATGGACAAAATTGTACTGGTCACCGGTGCCAGCGGCGGTCTCGGCGCCGCCCTCGCGGGTGGCTTCGCGCGCCAGGGTTATCGCGTGGTCATCACCGCGCGCCGGCAAGAAAAGCTTCAAGAATTGGCTGACGCAATGGCCCAGGAAGGCGCGCAAATGCTCGCAGTCTCCTGTGACGTTACCGACCGAAACCAGGTGAAAAATCTCGGCGCGGAGATCGCCAAGCGTTGGGGCGCCGTGCAAATCCTTATCAACAACGCCGGCATCGCCCGCGCTGTAAGTTTTTCTGACATGTTGGATGAGCAGTGGGATGAAACCCTAGAGACCAACCTGACAGGCGCTTACAACTGCTGCAAAGTTTTTTTGCCGGGGATGATTCAATCGAAGTGGGGCCGGATCATCAACATCGCCTCGACGACGGCGAAAGTCGGTTATAGCCATGTGACCGCTTACACGGCATCGAAACATGGTCTGTTGGGATTGACCCGCTCACTGGCGTTGGAGACGGCGCGCCAGGGCATTACCGTCAATGCGATCTGCCCCGGCTATATTGACGACGAGCGCACCCATGAAAACGCCCGCGCCATGGCGGAGAAAACCGGCAAGCGCGTTGAGGAGATTCTAAAAATCTTTGCCGCCAGCGCGCCGCAAAACCGCTTGATCGAACCGGAAGAAGTCGCTTCGCTGGCGCTGTTGATGGCGTCGGAAAAACTCGGCGGCATGACCGGACAAGCGATTAACGTCGACGGTGGCGCGGTGATGGCGTGAGAGAAAGTAAAAAGTAAAAATTAAAAGGGCAAAATAAAATGTCGGAACCTAAGTTAAACCAGTCTTAATTGTTTACGATCATGTTGCCTTTCTTCAGTCAAGATCACTCTCAGCTCCAAGCCCAAGTCCGGCTGTGGACGGAAAACAATTTGTTCGCCGGCCACGAGATCGAAGTTGATCTTGATCAGCGCGCGCGCGAATTGCTTAAACAGCTCGGCGCAGCGGGATTCTTGAAACATACTGTGCCGCAAGAGTTCGGCGGGGTTCGCGAGCAAGTCGAAGCGCGCGATCTGTGCATTCTCCGCGAAGAACTGGCGCGCGGCGACGCACTTGCCGATACCCTGTTCGCTCTCCAAGCGCTGGGCAGTTTTCCGATTACGCTAGCGGGCAGTGCGGCACAAAAACAAAACTATCTGCCGCGAGTGGCCAGCGGCGCAGCGATCGCAGCATTCGCGATTACGGAGCCGGAGGCCGGTTCTGACGTCGCTTCGTTACAAACGACGGCGACACGTCGCGGCCAACAGTTCGCTTTGAACGGTACCAAGCGATTTATTTCCAACGCCGGCATTGCCGACTTCTACGTTGTCTTCGCATCGACGGCGCCGGAGAAAAAAGCCAAGGGCGTGAGCGCTTTCATCGTCGATGCGAACGTTTCAGGCTTGGCGTTGAAGGAGAAAACTAAACTGCTTTCACCGCATCCGATCGGCGTGCTCGAGTTCACCGACTGCACGGTGGCTGAAGCCGCGTTACTCGGCGCTGAAGGCGATGGCTTGAAGATCGCGCTGGAAACTCTCGATCTCTTACGTTGCAGCGTTGGCGCCGCCGCGGTGGGATTTGCCCAGAGGGCATTGGAGGAAGCGATTCGTTACAGTAAGACGCGCCGGCAATTTGGCCGGGCGATCTCTGAGTTTCAGGGGATCGAGTTCAAGCTCGCTGACATGGCGACTGAGTTAGAAGCGGCGCGGCTGTTGGTTTACCAAGCAGCGTGGGCGCATGACTGCGGCAACACGGATGCCAAACAGAAATCGTCAATGGCAAAATTCTACGCCACCGAAGCGGCGCAGCGCATCGTCGATCAAGCGCTACAGATTCACGGCGGCAACGGTTTGATCGCGGGTAGTATTGTGGAGCGGCTCTACCGCGACGTGCGCGCGCTGCGGATTTACGAAGGGACCTCCGAAATTCAGAAGCTCGTCATAGCGAGGGGATTGCTGAAATAGGCCCGGCCGGAGGCTCATCAGTCCTCTGACGGAGGTCGGAGGTCAGAGATCAGATGTCAGTAGAATTACAGGAGCGAAACCCATGACGAAAAAAATTCTTGTCTGGCTACTGGCAACTTTCTTTGTTGCAAATGTTTCCGTCGCTCAAGCGCAGCAAGCGGCGAAAATTCCCCGGATAGGATACCTGGACGGTGTGTCCCTTTCCGTTAATGCGGCCCGCGTGGAAGCGTTCCGACAGGTTTTGCGCGAGCTTGGGTATGTGGAGGGAAAAAACATTGTCATTGAGTGGCGATCTGCCGACGGAAAACCCGATCGCCTCCCAGCGCTCGTGGCCGAGCTGATTGGTCTCAAGGTAGACGTCATCGTCTCAGCCGGTGCGGCAGTAACCCGTCCTACTAAAGAAGCAACTTCTACGATTCCCGTTGTCATGACCCAGGATTCCGATTCGGTCGGCAGCGGGTTGGTCGCTAGCCTTGCGCGACCCGGCGGAAACATCACTGGACTATCCAACTATGCTCCGGAGCTAAGCGGCAAACGACTGGAGATTCTGAGAGAAGTGGTGCCGAAGCTCTCCCGCGTAGCCGTCTTCGGGACCTCAACCGGCACGACCTATACAGCAACGACAAGAGAGATCGAACTCGCCGCAAAGGCTCTCAAGCTACAGCTTCAGTACTTAGACGTTTTGGATTCCAAGGATATTGAGACTGCATTTCGAGCCGCAAACAAGGGGCGGGCACAGGCAGTCCTCACGCTAGGGAGCGCCATCCTCGTTTCTCAGCGAGTACAGATTTTAGACCTCGCGGTAAAGAACCGGCTCCCGGCGATATACCACAGCAGCCTGTTTGTAGAACCCGGGGGTCTTATGTTTTACGGCGAACCTTCTCGACTTGGACCGGCGCGCCGCCACTTACGTGGACAAGATCCTGAAAGGCCGCAAGCCCGCGGATCTACCCGTGGAGCAGCCGATGAAGTTCGAGTTCATCATCAATCTGAAAGCGGCGAAACAGATTGGCCTGACGATTCCGCCGAATGTGTTGGTGCGGGCGGATAAGGTGATTAGGTAGGCAACCGTTGGGGAGGAGAATCAATGGATTTTGAGCTATCGGAAGAATTAATTGCCGTGCGTGACTTGGCGCGGGAATTCGCCGAGAAAGAAATCGCGCCGGCGGCGACCAAGGACGATAAGGAAAAGAACTTTCGCGGCGATCTGGTTCGGAAGATGGGCGAGCTGGGTTTTTACGGCACGATGATTCCAGAAACCTACGGCGGCAACGGGCTCGGGTTTCTCGCCATGGTGCTGATCACCGAAGAGATCGCGAGGGTGCATAGCGCGATGCGCGTGGCGATCAACATGCAAATTGGGCCGGCGGTGACCGTGTTGCACTTTGGCAGCGAAGAACAGAAAAAGAAATTCATTCCGGGTCTGGTTTCCGGAGAAACCATTGGCTGTTTTGCGATCACGGAATCGGACGCCGGCTCGGATGTGGCGGGGATGCGCACGGTGGCGAAAAAGGAGGGCGATCGTTACCTGCTCAATGGCAACAAGATTTTTATCACCAACGCGCCGGTGACCAACGGTGGGTTGGTTTATGCTTATACCGACCGAGCGCAAAAGCATCGCGGCATGAGCGCTTTCTATGCCGACTGGAGCCAACCGGGATTGACTCGCCGATCGATCGAAGCACTCGGCGCGAACGCTTCGCCGCTTGGCGAATTGATCTTCGAAAATTTTCCCATTTCGGCGGAAAACCTGCTCGGCAACGAAGGCGATGGGTTTAAAATCTGCATGTGGCAGTTGAATCAAACCCGGCTCAACTGCGCGGCCGGCGCGTTGGGCGTGGCGCGGGCGGCCAAAGAAGCGGCGGTCAACTATTGCAATCAGCGCGCGCAGTTTGGCCAGAAGATCGGCGAGTTTCAGATGAACCAAGACTTGATCGCGCAAATGATCGCGCATGAAGAAGCGGCGCGCTTGTTGGTTTACCGCGCAGCGTGGTTAGCGGATCAGAAGAAGCCGAACAATTTAGAAACTTCCATCGGTAAGTACTGCGCGGCGGAAGCGGCCAACTACGCCGCCGACGCCGCGATGAAAATCCTCGGCGCCTACGGCTACTCTACCGAGTTCCCGGTCGAGCGCTATTACCGAGACGCGAAGTCCTACCAGATCGTCGAAGGCTCCTCGAACGTGCAAAAAATGATCATCGCGCAGGACGCACTGGGCTATCGGAAAGCGAATCGTTGATCTTAATGCTGATCGAGGATGCGCTGGATCAGATTCATATCTAGATTCGCGCGCACGTGAGCGGCGAGGCGCTCGTATTGCTCGTCAGCGGAAAATTTCGCCGGGCTTGGCGCGAGCGTCTTGCCTTTTCGTTCGGCGAGTTCGTGCAATATCGCCCGGCGGAAAGCATCGTTGTGGAAGAGACCGTGGATGTAGGTGCCAACCACGTTTCCATCCGCGCTGAGCGCGCCATCTTGGTCCGAACAAAATTCCTGGGAGCGCTGTTCGATTAGGAACGGCCGGGTCGTGCCGTTTCCGTCAGTGTTCCCCATGTGAATTTCATAGCCAGAAATTGCCGCATCCTTCGCTTTGGCAAGCAGACCAATCCGAGCCAGCGAGCGGGCTTTGACTTGATGGGTCGATTTCACCGCTAAAAAGTGCGAGGCCACTGGCAAGAGCCCGATGCCGGATGTTAGGCGATTCATCGATTCGATTTGATCCGGATCGTGGATGGCGGTGCCGAGCATCTGGTAGCCGCCGCAAATGCCGATAATGGGAATGCCAGTTGAAACAACGCCGATAATTTCTTGTTCCCGGCCACTACTGCGAAGATAACCGAGATCGGACACGGTAGATTTGCTTCCGGGGAGAATGATTAGATCCGGTTCGCCAAGATCGTCGCCGGCTTCGACGTAACGCAGTCGAACGCGGGGTTCTCGTCCTAAGGGATCGAACTCATCGAAGTTGGCAATATGGGGTAGAGCGATGACGGCGATATCGAGGTCGAAGTCATGGCGATTTTTCATCGCTTGGCGCTTTTCTAAGGCGATGGAATCTTCCTCGGCGATATGAATATCGTGGTAAAATGGCACCACGCCGACGACCGGCACGCGAGTTCGCGCTTCAAGCCAATCCAATCCCGGTTGGAGCAACGTAACATCGCCGCGAAATTTGTTCACGATGAACGCTTTGACTCGTTCTCTCTCCATCGGTTCGAGCAGTTCCATGGTTCCCACCAGGGCTGCAAAGATACCGCCACGGTCGATATCGGCCGCCAGCAACACGGGAGAGTTGCAGTAAAGCGCGACTTTCATGTTCACCAAATCGCGATCCTTGAGATTGACCTCGGCGGGACTGCCGGCGCCTTCGATGACGACGAGATCATAAGCCCGGCGCAGCTGGTCGATGGATTCCGTGATAGCGCCCCAGAGCTCGACTTTGAGCTGCGGAAATTGCGCCGCCGATATTCGCGTCCGCGGTTTTCCTCGGACGATAATCTGCGCATTATTGTCATTTTCCGGTTTAAGCAATACCGGGTTCATCTCCACCGTCGGTGCTATACCTGCTGCCTCGGCTTGGACCACCTGGGCGCGGCCGATCTCGCCGCCGTCGGCCGTGACGAAGGAATTGAGCGACATGTTTTGCGCCTTGAACGGCGCGACTTTTAGTCCTTGCTGTTGGAAAATTCGGCACAGCGCCGTGACCAGAATGCTTTTCCCAACCGATGAACCGGTTCCTTGGACCATTAGTGTTTTGGCGAGCATGTTTTTGTCTTCGATAGGGATTTCACTTCGCTGTACTTCGGACTGACCAGAACGTTAGCGACGACCTGGTTTTGCATCAAACGGATTGCGCGGCACGAAGTAGCGCGTTGTCGAATCATTTCCGGTGATCGCGGTCATCTCGACGTCCAGTAGCTCTTTGATACTCGCTCCATTTATGACTTCTGAGACCGGACCGAAGCCACGCAGCGCGCCGCCGCTGAGCAGCAACGCTTGGTCGGCGAACAGTGACACCAGATTGACGTCGTGCAAGACGGTAATAACTGTGATTCCTTCGTCGACGCATAACCGTCGCAATGCCGAGAGAATCTGCAGTTGAAAATTGAGATCGAGGTGCAGCGTTGGCTCGTCCAAGAGTAAGACCCGCGCCGATTGAGCCAAGGCGCGGGCGATCAAAACCTTCTGCTTCTCGCCGCCGCTGAGGGTGTTGAAGCGCCGGTCGCTGAGATCATTCGCCGCGGTTCGCTCCAGCGCGTTGCTAACGGCCAGTTTATCCGAAGTAGATTCTCTGCCGCGCCCGCCATGGGGATAGCGGCCGAGGGAGACCAGCTCTCGGACGGTTAAGGGAAAGCTTAGCGCCGGCTGCTGGGAAACATAGGCGATGGTCTTCGCTCGCGTCTTGGGTTGATAACTCGACAGCGATTGGCCGTGCAGCATGACGCCACCTGAATTCGGCGACAGCAAACCGAGCAGGATTTTGAGCAGCGTGGTTTTGCCGGAGCCGTTGGGGCCGATGAGCGCGATGAGTTCGCCAGGGGCAATGGAAAACGAGATGTCTTTTAGTAGCAGGCCACCATTGTAGCCGAAGGAAACATTTTGGACTTCGAGTGCGCTTGTCGATGTCATGGTATCAACCTAGATCGCCGATCTCATTGCGGATCAAGTAGAGGAAGATCGGCACACCTACCAAGGAGGTCACGATGCCAACGGGCAGCTCCGCCGGCGCCATGAAGGTGCGCGCCGCCGCGTCGCAGAGCACGAGGAATATCCCGCCGGAAAAAAATGTCAGCGGGAACAAAGTTCGGTGATCGGCGCCAAAGGTCAAGCGGATCATATGCGGCACGATCAAACCGACAAATCCAATCAAGCCCGCCACGGAAACCGAGATTGACGTTAGCAGCGCGGCGAGAATTGCGTAGAGCAATTGAATTTGCCTGGTGCGGACACCGCTGCTCGCGGCGGTTTCTTCGCCGAGCAGAAGCACGTTGAGCTCCGGAGCAAAGTAACAGGCAATCAAAACGGCGAGGGGAATGCACGCGATGGATACCCAGGTGGTATCCCAGCTCGAACTGGCGAAGCCGCCGAGGAAGAAAAATATTAACGCTTTTAGCTCTTCGCCTGCCATGAGCATGAAGATAGCGACGAGCGACGAGAGAAAAAGGCCGACACCCAACCCGGAGAGCAGCAAGCGGAAGATCGAAAATCCGCCTGCGCGATGGCCAAAGTAGAAAACCAAGGCGAGAGCGCCAAGCGATCCGACAAACGCGAAGACACTGACGGCGGCGAAACTAGCCAGCGGCGAGGCGAGCTTGAACACGATCGCCGCCGCTGCCCCCAAAGACGCGCCCGAGGAGACGCCGAGCAAGTAACTGTCGGCGATGGGATTGCGAAAAAGCCCTTGGAAGATCGAGCCGGCGAGCGCCAAGCCGCCGCCCACCAAAAACGCCGAGAGAACCCGCGGCAGGCGCAGATTGAACAGAATTTCCTTATCCGTTGCGGACATCTCCAGGAGCGAGATCGGCACCGGGCCAATGCTCAAACCAATCAGAATGACTGCCAACAGAGAGGTAGCGGTGAGCAGAAAGCGCAAGATTATGCGATTCACTTGGGCTCCGTTGGCAGCCGTTGAGCGGTTGCGGCTTCGCGAAAAAGGCAGTTGTGGAGCTTTGCCAGACCATCGATAAGCATGATGCTGCGCCGAATGTCGGATTCGTCGATGAAACAAAAGTGACCATCGCGCACACCGCGGATCGACGACCAGCCAGGGCGCCGTGCGAGAGTTTTCACGAACGGCGCTTGCTCGGCGAGAAATATCAGCACTTCGGGATCTCTCTGGATCAGCGATTCCACGCTAATCTGTCCTGAGTCGAAAGACATATCGACGAAAACGTTGACGCCGCCGGCGGCGCCGACGAGCCAGTCGGTGAATGATGCTTTGCCGACGGTGATCAGCGGTTCGCTCCACATTTGCAAATAGACGCGCTTCTTCAGCTTACCCTTCGCCTTGGTTGCGATTGCTTGGAAGCGTTGGCGCATATCATGGATGAAGCTCCGCGCTTTCTGCTCCTGCCCAAGGAGCTCGCCTAAGAGCAAAAAGTCTTTTATAAGCCCGTCCATGTCACGCGGCCACAAACTCACGACCGAATAACCCATGTTTTTAAGCGGCACGGCGAATCTCTGCTGGGTGGGCCCGTTGGTGAGGATCAAATCCGGCTGGAGTTGGACGATCTTCTCCAGATTGGCGTCGAAGCCACCGCCGATCACTTCGATTTGTTTGAGTTGAATTCGCCTGCGCAACTCTAGGGGAAACTCGTCGTAACGAGTCCCCCCTTTTAAGCGCTCGCAATCCAACAAACAAACCATCTCCGAATTGGTCGGCACCAACGAGACGAGCCTGCGGATATCGCGTTTTACACTAACTTTGAACCCCAAATCGTCAACAATGGTTCTGCTTCCGGCCGATGCCAAGGCGACGGAGGTTAGCAGTGTCGCGAGAGCGTAAATCCATAATATCCTCGGACACTGCATAGCTTACCTGGCCTCGCACCCTTTCAAGAATGCTTTTAGTACCGAAACGACAGGCCGGCGAAGACGTTAAACGTCGGCGCGGGTACACGGAACCGTTCGTTGACCAATAGACCGGAGGTCGAATACTTTCGGTTGGTCAGGTTGTTGAAGTTGACGTAGCCCGTCCATTGTTTCCACTGGTATGCCACACGGCTGTTAAGCACAAAATAGTCAGCGATCTTCTGGGCTTGATTGGGCTCGTCGCTCTGCATAAATTGCGACCCAACATAGTTACCGAACAGCGAAACGGTCAGGCCTTCGGTGGGGTAGGTGTTGACGCCTACGCCGACACGGTGGCGCGGCACGAGCGGCAGCTCGTCACCCTTTTTCACCTGGCCGGAAAAGAGTAGGACATCGGTTTCAAATGTGGCTTTCATAGCGGTGTAATTGAGGAAGGCATCGAGCCACTTTTGGTAGCGGGCTTTTAGAGAGAGTTCCATGCCGCGGCGCAGAGTGCGGGATATGTTTTCATTGCGACCGAAAAAAAGAAACGGATCGGTGACGATAAAGAGAATCTCATCGCGCACGGGCGTGTAAAAGAAGGCCAGCGACGCGTCGAGCCAATCTTGCAGCTGCGCTTTGGCGCCAAGCTCGAAATTACGGCTTTTCATGGCTTTCAAGTCCGGATTGGAACCGAACGGTCCCTGCGCGAATAGTTCGTCGACCGTTGGAATTCGCACTCCCTCCGAGTAACTGAACGAAAAGTTCAAATTTTTGACGGGCGTATACACCAGTCCGGCCTTTGGGCTTACGCGGTTATAGGTTTTTCTACCGCTGAGAGTTGGATCGATCTCATCAGTGAAGTTAAGGCGATCCCAGTCGTAACGGAAACCGCCGTTGACGACCAACGATTCGAACAGATGAAAACTATCGGTAAGAAAGGTACCCACGACATCTTCTTTAGTCGATCGTAAGTTTTGGAACGTGAATGCGGGTAAAAAGACCCCCGCATTGGCGGTATCGAAGTTATTCCGGCTGTATTCGACGCCGAGCGTCAATAGATTTTTCTTGCTCAGGATGGCGCCCTCGTGGCTTGCCTGGATCGTCGTGCCACCGGAATTCGTCTCCGTCTGGAGGGTTGACTCACTGCTTAACCCGCGAGTAAACAGCTCGATATCGTTGCGCCGGTAGAATCCGTTTAGCGCAACCGAGAAACCCGCCGGAAGTTTCCGATTCAAATTAAACGCGACTTGATGGAGGTTGTCTTTCGACTGATCGCCTGGAGTCAGATTATCATTCCTGTCTAACCGTAAGCGACTAGCCGGCAACGACCCCGCCTGACTGATATTATCTAGCACGCGAGTATAGGCGATGTTGGCGTCGGTGTTGTCGCCGAGCCGATAACCGAGTTTTGCGAGCAGACGCGTGATGGTTGCGCCGGCATTCCGCGGATCGAATTCATCCCGATAACCGTTGGTCAGCTCGCGCGTGACACCGAAGTAGTAGTCAAAGTTTGGGATCATCGATAGCGGGCCATCCGTGCTGAATGAATATCTTTGCCTGCCGTAGCTGCCGCCGCCGATATTAAAGCCAAGGTGCGGCCGGTCCCTGCGCCCGCGCTTGGTCGTGATATTGATTACACCGGCGAGGGCGTTGCGGCCGAATACGGTTGCAGTTCCAGGCAGAATCTCGATTCGTTCGACGTCTTCGATCGGTATTAGATCAAAATTAATCGTATTAAAATCAGGCTCATTGACTCGGACGCCATCGACGAAGACGCTGGTAGCCGTAACCGGTTGGGCGTTGAACCCTCGCATGTCGACAGTTTGCTGAAACTCGTTACCGACACCGTCATAGAGCATGATGCCGGTTTGATATTGCAAGACTTCTTGAACCGTCTTGGCGCCGAGCTTTTCTATCTCATTGGCGGTGACGACAATGACTTTGCCGGGAACTTGCGCGGCTGGTTGTTCGACATCGCGTAGGCGCGTCGAAGAGACTACCACCGGCGGCAGCGTATCTTGGGAATGCGTGAAAGCTGGTACTCCCAGCAAAACTAGCAAGACTAAACCACGAATTTTCATGAAACCCTCCTTCTCCCGCGAAAGGGGAACGTTGTGGCGGAGCGGACAGGTCTCCTGGCTTGAGCGTCAAACCTAATCGCTGCGTCTTCCCATCAGCGTGGCGCCGACAGTGACGTAGGTGCAGCGTTCGTAGCTCTTACAGTTGCGGGGCAGCAGAGGAATTCTCTCGCAACCACTAAACCTCCCCAACCCATTATGGACTGCCAGCCCAATCGAAAATCCAAAATTGGGCTCGGGCTGGTTTGTGGCGGTGAGAGTCACCTCTTTCCCTTAGATCCGCTTGCGGTTAATAAGATTTCCCTTTTTTGACTCCTTTCGACGCTCGTTCAGTTTTTTGCATCCGTGAGCCGGAATTCGATGGGAACACTTACCCAGCTTTCAATTGGCTGGTCGCCGCTGCGCGCGGGATGAAAGCGCCAACGTTTGATTGCGCTCGTGGCCGCTTGATCGAGCGCGTCGCTGCCCGAGCTGCGGCTGACCTCGACAGCCTTCGTTTCGCCTTGGTCATCGATCAACACGCGCAGCAGAACTCGTCCTTCGCGCCCCTCTCGACGCGCGGACTCGGGGTACGCCGGTTTGGGTGTATCGCTGTATCGCGCCGGAGCGCTCATAACAGCTCGCGGCGATGAACCACGCCCAGGGCCGCTTCCTGAGCCGATGCCTGACGAGCCGCTGCCGCTGCTGCCTGCTGGACCCGAACCCGGGGCCGAGGAAGCGATTTCCGCGCCGGCGGTTGAAGTTCCGTCCATGATGCTCGCTTCACTGGATTTCGCGCTGAGTTCAACCGCCGATGGGTGAGCTAAGGCTTCGCTTACCCTGTCGGTGTCGGCCACCCGCTGTTCGGTTCGCGGTGATCTCTTTATGATATGGTCTGCCGTCGGCTTGCTCTTTCCTTCACTATTGCCGTTGCCACCGGAGCTACTTTCAGCGGCGATTTCCGGTTCGATGGGAAAAATGGTGACGGCAATCGGCTGCGCTGGCTGCCAGTCGTGAAGCGCGATGAAATAACTCAGCGCGGCGACATGCAGTGTCAGCGAAATTGTTAAGCACCAAGCCGATCGCATTTGCTTCGCTCAGCGGCCGCAACAAGTGAGATGGGAAAGATTTAGCAACCTTTCTCTCTTCTCCGGAGAGGCCGGTCATTATGCTCTAGGCAGGTCTCCTGACTTAGGCTTTGTCTACTCGCCGCGCCTTCCCATTCATTCAAACAGTGGCGTGATTGCGGCTTTCGTGGCCATCACAGTGGCGGGACCGCGCCGGACTTGCACCGGACTTCCCTTAGAACCTAGAGCGCTGAACTAATGTAGGCGAAAATTACAATGAGTGATTTGACCTGTCAAGTTGCAAAATCAATTGCGCGATAGTTGAGACAATTTAATCTAATAATTCCCCGCAGCTTGCTGCGGGCACCATATTATTGACACTCGCATAAGTAATGGATATATCGCCCACTAAGGCCACGGCAACTCCGAAGCGTGAATGCATGACCAAAGAAGCCGCTGAGAGTGGCGGACTCGATGGATAGTGCTACGGAG